>Ga0206912_1078_pt1 | contig 28586 bp, 27 predicted proteins | sample Alteio_BWOrgHeat_75_FD_152933 | JGI IMG/M metagenome (GOLD analysis project Ga0206912, IMG submission 152933) | Enriched cells from forest soil in Barre Woods Harvard Forest LTER site, Petersham, Massachusetts, United States -... | ecosystem: Environmental > Terrestrial > Soil > Temperate forest >... | reverse complement strand
GGATACAAACCAACACAAAGCCTTCGCAGCAAAACAAAAATCGTTAAAGATTTTAGCGGTAAATTAAAAGATCTGGACAATTGGAGCTTTGATGGTTCGTCAACCGAGCAGGCTCCGGGCGGTTCGTCAGATTGCGTTCTAAAACCGGTTTTTGTGGTTCCTGATCCGCAAAGAAAAAGCGCTTACCTGGTAATGTGCGAAGTTTTAAGCGCTGATGGCAAAGCACATGAATCAAATGGCCGCGCGCTTATAGAGGATGATGATAACGATTTTTGGTTTGGTTTTGAACAGGAGTATTTCCTATGGGACCCTACAACTAACAAACCGCTGGGTTTCCCTGCAGGTGGTTACCCCGGCCCGCAAGGCCCTTATTACTGTTCGGTAGGCGCTAACAATGCTTATGGCCGTGATATTGTTGAAGAACACCTGGATGCTTGTTTAGATGCAGGTTTAAATGTTGAAGGTATTAACGGTGAAGTAGCAGCCGGCCAATGGGAGTTCCAGATATTTGCCAAAGGCGCTAAGGAAGCCGGCGACCAGATATGGGTTGCCCGTTACCTGCTGGAAAGAATAGGCGAAAAATACGGAGTTTCTGTAAACTGGCATTGTAAACCACTGGGACAATTAGACTGGAATGGTTCGGGTATGCACGCTAACTTCTCAAATACATTGTTACGTACCGCAAACAGCAAAGCAAAATTTGAAGCAGTTTGCGAGGCATTCCGCCCTGCGGTTGCTGAATGTATTGCTGTATATGGTGCCGATAACGATCAGCGTTTGACCGGTAAACACGAAACGGCTTCTATAACCGATTTCAGCTATGGCGTTTCTGACCGTGGCGCTTCTATACGTATACCATTATATGCTGTTGACCATAACTGGAGCGGTTATTTGGAAGACCGCCGCCCTAACTCGGCTGCCGATCCATATAAAGTAGCCGCCGTTATTATTAAAACTGTAAAAAAAGCTAAAGTTTAATAATTAACATTTACACAATAAAAAAAGCGATGGGTTTACTCATCGCTTTTTGTTTTACAAAATGTAATCAGATATTTTTATTGTACCCTGTCTAATTTTACAGGAGTAAGTTTATACCCTTTCTTTTTTAATAAAGCAATTAGCCCTGTTGTGTATTGTAAGTGTCCCATACCTACAGCAATAAAGCAACTTCCTTTTTGCATCTGATCAATTATTTCCGGGACCCAAAGTGAATTTCTTTTGCCAGCATCTTTAAAAACCATAAGGAGATCGGCGTTATCTGAAGGAATTTTTTCATTGATTCTCAATTTATGGGTTAAAGAAGATTGATATAACCTTACGTTTAAAGCAGAATCGATATTAGATGTACGTGAATCTTTTATGTAATTTACTAATTCGGTTGCTATTGAACTTGGGCTGCCGTAACTTAAAACTTGTTTCATAACTATGTTCGGATCGTCCAATTGAAATACAGGTTTTTTCAAATCCTCTTGCATGTATTCAATTATTTTCTCATCAAGCGACATTTGGGGAACATCATCTGAATTTTCCTTAATTAGGTGGGCTGCCTGTAACATCCCCAATAAAGAAGCGTCATGATTGTGTTCTTTTATACTTCCATACGGAGTCTTTGAAAAAAAACTATCTACCAAAGCATATTCCTCCGTTGTGAATACACTATCTAAAGGAGGAAAAGAAACTTTTGCTAAATTAGGGTCAATTTTTCTTTCACTATCGCTTGTTCCCTCGAAACATCCCCTGTCTGCATTTTCTATAATTTGTTTTAGCTGAGGGAAATAATCCAGGTACTTATAGGAAACAATATGTATGGTTCCAAATAAATAGGAAGGTTTGGTTAAATTCTTCCCCGAAATTTTCCATAAAACAGACTGATTACCCTGGCATAAAGCCCCAAAACTAAATAAGCATATAACTGCGAAAAGCGCCCATTTTTTCATTGAAAACATTTGCATGATAATTGGTTTTTAGGTTTTAGTATCAAATATAGAGTTAAAGACTAAATATATAGGTTATTTAGATAATCAATATAATCCCCTGTTTTAATTTCAGGCAAACCATCAACCGGCAGGTTATATAAATAAACCCAGCAATAAACGGTCCTGTTTATTGTTTCAACAGGTAAGAATTTTCTGACGAACAGGTTTGGTTGCGCCCGACCGTCGCCAAAACCTTCGTAATCGTCCAGTATTTTTAAGGCATCCGGTGGGTTGTTCAGTTTGTAAATACTGCCCTTAATTTCGTAGTTCTCGTTTGGGTCGATAACCGCGCCTGGGTAATCGCCAATATCATATAACTTTCCCTTGATTTTACCCGTACTAAACAAGCTCGCGCTATTGTTTAAATAAACGGCAAATTCGTTGTCCGCATTTAATAATGAACCGTACACAAACAATAATTCATTTATCATCTCAGAATGACAATCTTTTTTAATTATTCCTTCCATCTTTTTAAATCATATATAAGCTATATGTGTTATCTTGCTTAATATTGAATGATTTTTTACGAACAAATGAACGAGCAACAAATTACTGCATATCTGCAGGAAAACAACATACAAAAAATAAAATTTGCCTTTGCCGATATCGACGGCATATTGCGGGGTAAAGTAATTCACCCCAAAAAATTCACCGATGGTTTACAAAGCGGATATGGTTTTTGTGATGTGGTATTCGGGTGGGACAGCAGCGATGCCTGTTATGATAATGTACAATTAACCGGCTGGCATACGGGTTATCCAGACAAGCCTTGCCGCATTGACCTTTCTACATTCCGTACCGCTCCGTGGCAGGATAATATCCCATTTTTTTTAGGTGATTTTAGCGATGCTGATGGCAATGGTTTGGCGGCTTGTCCGCGCAGTTTGTTAAAACGCGTGGCGAAGAGTTGCGGTGAAATGGGCTTCCATCCTGAATTCGCTCAGGAATTTGAATGGTTCAATTTTAATGAAACACCACAGAGTTTACAGGATAAAAGCTTTACCAATTTAGATCCGTTGACGCCGGGAATGTTTGGTTACTCTATATTACGTACATCAGAGAATGGCGCTTATTGTAATGACCTGTTTGACCTTTTGCACGAGTTTAATATCCCCTTAGAAGGGTTTCATACCGAAACAGGACCGGGTGTTTATGAAGCGGCTATACTGCATTCGCACGTTTTAGAAGCTGCCGACAGGGCCGTACTATTAAAAACTGCCGTGAAAGAAATTGCTTACCGGCATGGTATTATGGCCACTTTTATGGCTAAGTGGAACGAAAGTTTGCCCGGGTGCGGCGGCCATGTTCATCAAAGTTTATGGAATAAAGATCAGTCAAAAAACCTGTTTTATAACGGCAATGACGCCAACAAAATGAGCGAATTGCATAAACAATATTTAGCTGGCCAACTATATTGCCTGCCGCATATTTTGCCTATGTACGCGCCAACCATAAATAGCTATAAACGCCTTATTGAAGGTGCATGGGCGCCAACTACCCTGACCTGGGCTGTTGAGAACAGGACAACCGCGTTCAGGGTATTAAACCCATCCGAAGCTTATACAAGACTGGAAACCCGCATACCGGGGGCCGATACCAACCCATACCTGGCCATGGCCGCAGCGCTGGCATCGGGTTTATATGGTATTAAAAATAAGCTGAGCCTGGACATCCCTCAAACTATTGGCAATGGCTACCAGGATGCTAAAAACGGAAGAATTGCCGCCAATTTGTATGATGCCACAATGGCCATGAAAAATTCGGTAATCGCTAAAGAATTATTGGGCGGAGATTTTGTTGAACACTATACACAAACCCGTTTATGGGAATGCAAACAGTTTGCTAAAAGCGTAACCGACTGGGAGTTAAAAAGATATTTTGAAATAATTTAAGTTTGCAATAATTTAAATTAAACCTATATTAGCCTTAAACCAATTTTAATTCCTAACCCGATGAATTTCTCCAAAAAGATTATCCCTGTTTTGCTGCTTTTTGCTGCGTTGTTTTATGGTTATACGGTAAAAAAGCCTGGTGGCAATGTAGACTGGCGTATAGCCGGCGGCTCCAAGCAGTCAAATCATTATTCCGCACTTAAACAAATAAACACGCATAACGTGAAGCAGTTGCAACAAGTGTGGGAATATCACAGCAATGATGCTGACTTGCAGGGCTCATCGCAGATACAATGTAACCCTATTATTGTTAACGGGGTTTTGTACGGTACCACGCCCCACCTGCGGCTCGTAGCGCTTGATGCGGCTACCGGCGAACAGAAATGGATGTTCAACCCCGAACTGTACCTTGCCGGGCGAATGAGTTATGGCGTAAACAATAACCGCGGGGTTACCTACTGGGAAGCCGGGAACGATAAACGCATATTGTATTGTGCCGGGTCAAACTTGTACGAAGTTAACGCCCTCACCGGCGAACCTGAAAAGGATTTTGGCAATGGGGGCTGGATAGACCTGCACGACAACCTGGAACTAAAAAATAAAAATTGGTATGTGGGCGCAACTTCGCCAGGCATAATGTATAAGGATATTTACATTTTAGGCAGCCGCGTGAACGAGTCGGCCGAGGCCGCGCCGGGCAGCGTAAGGGCCTTTGATGTGCGCACCGGTAAATTGCGCTGGATATTTCATACCATACCGCACCCCGGCGAGGCTGGGTACAATACCTGGCCGGATAAAGACGCATGGATGCATTTAGGCGCCGCTAACAGCTGGGGGGGCATGAGTTTAGACGAACAACGCGGTATGCTGTTTATGCCGACCGGATCCATTTCGCCCGATTTTTGGGGGGGTAAAAGAAAAGGCAAAGACCTGTTTGCCAATTGCGTTATTGCGCTCGACGCTGCAACCGGGAAAATGAAATGGTACTACCAGGTAGTGCATCATGATCTATGGGACAGGGACCCGCCAACCACGCCTGTGCTGGTAACGGTTACCCGCAACGGTCATAAAATTGACGCGGTTTCCCAGGCTACCAAATTTGGCTATCTTTATGTATTAAACAGGGTTACGGGTAAGCCTATATTCCCCATACACGAAACACCGGTACCTACCGAAAACGCATTGCCAGGCGAAGAAGTTTGGCCTACTCAGCCCATACCAACCTTGCCCCAGCCTTATGCAAGGCAAACTTTTAGCGAAAATGATATTAATCCTTATATATCGGCTGAGTCAAAAGCTGAACTTTTGGGCAGGATAAAAACATATCGTTACGGTCAGTTATTTTTTGTGCCCGGCAAACAAACAGCTGTTGCTGTTCCGGGTTTTGAGGGAGGTGCAGAGTGGGGAGGCTCCGGGTTTGACCCGCAAACGGGGATACTTTACATTAATGCAAACGAAATACCCTATATATCAACTATGACAGAGGCGCGGAGAAGGCCCGCTGGCGAAGAAAATTTTGCCGCTGCCGGTGCGAGGCTGTTTGCACGAAACTGCATTAGCTGCCATGGGCAGGACAGGAAAGGTTCGGGAAGTTACCCTTCGCTAATAGATATAGAAAAAAAGTATACCAGCGCTCAAATACTTGATCTGTTGGAAAATGGCCGCCGAATGATGCCTCCTTTCAAGCAGCTTTCTACGCAGGATAGAGAAGCTATTGTAGCGTATATTACCAGTGACCAAACTGCGGGCGCTCAAAAATATATCGCCGATAAAACACCGGACGACCCTTACCTTGAAATACCGTACCAACAGGCAGGTTTTAAGAAATTTGAAACATTGGAAGGCTTGCCGGCTATAAGCCCTCCATGGGGAACGCTGAACGCCATCAACCTGAGTACCGGGAAAATAATGTGGAAAGTACCGCTGGGCGAAGAAAAAAGTTTAATGGACAAAGGATTACCAATTACAGGCACTCAAAACTTTGGCGGCCCGGTAGTTACCGCCGGCGGGCTCATCTTTATAGCCGCTACCAAGGACGAAAAAATACGCGCTTTTGATAAACGCACAGGGAAAGAATTATGGGAAGCTAAATTGCCCTTTGCCGGTTATGCAACGCCAAGTACTTACCAGGTTAATGGCAGGCAATATTTGGTAGTAGCTTGCGGTGGCGGTAAATTGAATTCAAAATCGGGCGATGCGTATGTGGCGTTTGCATTGCCAAAATGATGCAATTAATACAATGCTATTTTTTTTAGGAATGAATATCTTAAAAATATGATATAGGATAGGATAAAAATACAGAAATATCCCTGCCATAATTCTTTGTATGATATCTTTGTGCCCGTTGTGGTAAAGAAAAATGGACTATTCTATAATAATTAAAAAAGCCTGGGAGGGGTATGATGCTTCAAAAGCGATCAAAAGCATTGAGGACATCAGCGCGATGGTTTCGACCAACCGTGTATTCCGTATAACATTTGATGATGACGATATTATTATTGCCAAGCTATCGCATTTTGGCAAGTATGAGCATTTTAAAGAGGACCATCGTATTATACACAGTTTATCAAATAACCTGCTTTATCCCTTTGAAAACTTCCTGGCAAAATCCCTTTTAAAAAATAACCGCGTATATATATACCGTTATAAACATAGCCGGACCGATGCGTGGGTGGTATTCTATAATCCAACCCGAATATTCGACCGCCTGCCGCGCCGGCTGGAAGAACATCATATACGCAAACTGGGCCAGCAGGTTGGTAAGTTCCATAAAGCATGCGCGCGCATAAAAAATGTATTGCCAAAATCGTCAAAAACCCTGCGTACCGATATTTATTCGCTGATGCACCAGCTGGAAATTAACGAAAAGCAGTTTGGTACAGCCATGCAGGTTGATTTTTTAAAATATCACTGTGAAACATTCCTGAGTAACCGCTCAAAATATAATATGAGATCGTTCGAGATCATCCCGGTTTTTATTGACTGGAATATCGGCAATTTCTCGGTTGATGCTAACCTGAATCTTTATTCACGGTGGGATTACGACTGGTTCAGGATGAGCTACCGTGTGCTTGATTTTTATTTTTTAAGTAGGGTGGTATCTGATGCGGGTGACCGTACGGTATTCAGTTACGGAATTAACACCCTGATGGAAGACCGGTTTATTATTTTTTTAGAAGAATATCATAAAATAAATCCTTTAACAGCCAACGAAATTCGATTTTTAAATGAAGCATATCGTTTTTTTATCCTAAATTATGTGGTTAAAGACGGTAAGTATTTTTTTAATGAACAATACGCCCAAAAATTACAGGGTGAGGCCTTTGATATTTACCTGCCATCGGTTGACAGGGATTTTGATGCAGAAAGAATTATTGAAGCATTGAAATTGGAGTGGTGAGCCTGCCTGCCGGCAGGCAGGTGGTGAGTTCCATCATGTTAACTAACGAGCCAGGCAAAAACCATATATTTGATTATAATTTACCAAAAAAATAGAAAACACAACACTCATAACTGACTACTCATCACTCACTACACCCCTCACCAATGCAAACGGATAACTTTAAGACAATAATTGACAAATACGAGGTGATCTTTTTTGACGCGTTTGGTGTGATAAAAAATTACCAGGGCCTGGTGCCGGGTATAGAAAAGACCTTTGAATATCTTGCCGAAGTACAAAAGGAGTATTATATAGTTACCAACGATGCTTCGCGCAGCCCGGCGCAGTTAGCGGCATCTTATCATAATATGGGCTTGCAGGCTATAACGCCCGACCGGATCATTTCATCGGGTATGTTAACCAAAGAGTACCTTGAATTGAAGGTGCAGGATGGAATAATAGCCTACCTGGGCACAGAAGCTTCGGCCCATTACATTGAAAGTTTAGGGCTGAATATTATACCGGTAAGCCAGGTAAACAGTGATAATATGGATAAAGTTACTGCCCTTATTTTTTTGGACGACGAGGGCTTTGACTGGCAAAATGACCTGAATATCACCGTAAATCTATTGCGGAGACACACCATTCCCGCCATTGTTGCTAATACCGATAATGCCTACCCGGAAAGTTTGCATGATGTATCTATCGCTATTGGTGGGCTGGCAACAATGATAGAGATCGTTGTAGGCAAAAAGTTTATCCGTTTTGGCAAACCTGATTCGCAAATGTTCATGTTTGCTTATGACCTGATACGCGATTACCGCCCCATTAATAAAAAAGAAATTTTAATGGTGGGTGACACCCTGCATACCGATATTTTGGGTGGCAATAAATTTGGGTTGGATACCGTACTGGTATTATCGGGTAATACTTTGGCGCAAGAAGTGGATTCACGAATAAGAGCAACCGGTATAGTGCCTACTTATATTTGTGAATCGGCTGTTGTGGAAAAGGATATGTTTTAACCTGCAACATTAACATGGCAGTCAATATTATTTCCATACCCTTACCAGCGGCATTTGAACGGATTATTGATGCTAAACAAACGCATTTATACCTACTAAGGAATAAAAATGGAATGACGGTGGCTGTTACCAACTATGGCGGCTATTTAGTAGGAGCGTGGGTGCCTGATAAAGTTGGAAAATTAATTAGCGTTGCGGTGGGGTTTGATACCATAGAAGGTTTATTAAACCAAACCAATTATTACGGCGCAACCATTGGCCGCTACGGAAACCGGATTGCAAAAGGCCAATTCACTTTGGATGGCAAGGAATATCATCTGCTAATAAATAACAGCCCAAACAGTTTGCATGGAGGTAAAAAAAGCTTTAGCCATGTGGTATGGGATGGGAACCAAATAGATCAGCAAAAAGTGGAACTTATGTATCTTTCCAAAGATATGGAGGAAGGCTTTCCGGGAAATTTGGATGTAAAGGTAACCTACTACCTTACTGACGATAACGCGATTGAGATCAATTATGAAGCAAGTACTGATAAAACAACCGTCGTTAATTTAACCAATCACACCTATTTTAATTTGAACGGTGAAGGCAGTGTCAATATATTGGATCACCTGGTACAAATAGCTGCTGATAATTACACGCCCGTTGACTATACAATGATCCCAACCGGGAAAATAGAACCGGTAAAAGGAACACCCTTTGATTTTATACACCCGAAAACTATAGGTCGTAGTATAAACGCTGATGATGAGCAAGTAAAATTCGGCGGCGGTTATGACCATAATTTTGTTTTTAACCTGCATGATATACATACACCAGTAGCTAAAGTGACAGGCGACAAAAGCGATATAGTTATGGAAGTATATACCGATGAGCCCGGTATGCAGTTTTATTCGGGCAATTTCATGCTGGGCACCAATACCATACGAGGCGGTAAAAGAGATATAAAACGCACTGCCTTTGCCATGGAAACCCAGCACTATCCCGATTCGCCCAATCAGCCTCACTTTCCGTCAACAATACTAAAACCGGGAGAGGTTTACCGGTCAAAAACCATTTATAAGTTTTCTGTTTAGGAATTCAAACTATCATAATCAGCAATAGTGTCAATATCAATTGCACCTAATGGAAAGGGTATTGAAATAACAGAATCCGGATGATCGAGTAATATCCGTTTAGCCCCCTCATGCCCTGTGAGTGAAAGCAGGTGGGGAAAAAACGAACAGTCGAACAGTGCGGGTGCGCCAACCGTGCCGTTATAAGCGCTGGCTACTATTTTGTTAGCCGATGCTTTTTGTATTAGTTGATTAACCAGGGCAGTATCTACATAAGGCTGGTCGCAAAGCATTAAGATTGCTGATGTTAGGTGCGGTTCTGCCTTTTGCAATTCATTTATTCCGCAGCATATAGAGGAGGCCATGCCTTCTTTCCAATCTGCATTTAAAAAAACGTGAACAGGCTGGTTGATGATAGTAGTTTGCAGTATTTCCGCATTTGCGCCTAACACAACCGCGACTGCTTCACCATCCGAATCCAGTGCGGTTTGTACCGCCCTTTGTAATAATGTTTGGCCCTGGTAATTTAAAGCTTGTTTTGCATTGCCTAACCGGCTCGATGCACCTGCCGCAAGTATAATTATCCCGGTCATAATGCCTGCTGAATTATTTGGGCGGAATTACGGTCATGTATAAAGGCCTTATCCCGCAAGGAAACTGCTGAACTTTTTTTCAATACTGCCTGTATCTCTGCTAAAATAGATAACGCTATTTCATCCGCGTTTTCCGAACCTATGTCTAATCCTGCCGGGCCATATACGCTTTCTAATTGGGATGGTGTAACCTCAATGCCGTCCTCTTTCAATTCATCCAGCATCCGGTGAAGCCGTTTTTTTGGCCCCAACGCGCCAACGTAGGTAAGATGAAATGGCAGCAGCTGGCGCAATACAGCAAAGTCATAGTTGTAATTATGAGTCATAAGCATAACCGCGGTGCGTTCATCAAAGGTTAAATAAGAAAGTGCTTCGCCCGGTTTAGCGGTGATCACCCGTTTAGCCAAAGGGAAACGTTCAGCTGCGGCATAATTTGCGCGGCCATCTATCAAAGTAACGTGCCAGCCTAAAACCGCTGCTAAATTTACCAGGGGTATAGCATCGTTTCCGGCGCCAAATATCACCAGCGAAACCGCAGGCTGTAATAATTCAATAAAACAAGTGAACTCGTCATTATATAAATAGGTCTTGGTTATTGAATTACCGTTTTTAAGCACATCTTTTGCATCGGTTAATATGGCTTCTTTAATAATATTGTAAGGAAAATAACCCTCTAAAGTTTCATTTTCTGTAAGCAGTAAACAAGTGCCCGGTTGCGCCGCTTTCTTATTGTTTAATGAAAACAGTGTTGCCAATACAACAGCGTGCCGTTTACTTAAAAACAATTTGAATATGCTGATAGGATCATTAGCTTTTCCGGGAGATATAGGCTCTATTAATATATGGATAATGCCATTACAGCCCAGGCCGACGCCAAATTTGGCATCATCATCATCGGTGGTATCATAAGTAACCAGCATGGGCTTGTTTTGAGTCATAACCAGGCGGGCCTTGCGTAAGGCATCGCCTTCTAAACATCCGCCGCTTATGGCGCCTGTTAGCTGGCCGTCTTCGGTTATCAGCATCCTCGCACCCGCGTGGCGATAAGATGAACCCTCAACATGTACTACCGTTGCCAAAGCCGTTTGCTCCCCGGCGGCGGTGGCTTTATCAAAAGCGTTTACAATGTCTTGCAGTTCTTTCATTGGATGTTTCAACAAATATAAATGAATGTTAGGTATCGGCGTTAAGTGTATAGCATAATTTTGACATAAACCGACAATTATAAATCAGGGTAATAAATTGTAATGTTTACTTTTACACTGTATGATCTATAAAAGGAATTCAATTGCTAACAGACAATCACGGCAGAAGAGTTAATTACCTGCGCCTGGCTGTAACCGACCGTTGTAACCTGCGCTGCTTTTATTGTATGCCCGAAGATGGCCTGCACTGGCTGTCGCGTACAGAACTGATGAGTTACGAAGAAATGTTGCGCAGCTGTGCCTTGCTGGTAAAAATGGGTATCGAGAAAATACGCATTACCGGGGGCGAGCCGTTTGTGCGCAAGGATATAATGAAACTGTTGTCGGGTTTATCCAAACTGAACGGGTTAAAAGAACTCAGCATGACTACCAACGGCGTGTTAACTGCTCCTTATGTTGCCGAAATGAAGGCTTTGGGCATTCATTCGGTAAACCTGAGCCTGGATACTTTGGATGCTGATAGTTTCTTTACTATAACCCGCCGCGATGAGTTTAAAAACGTAATGGCAACTTTGGATGAATTGTTAAAACACAATTTCACCGTAAAAATAAACGCTGTAGTAATGGATGGCAAAAATACGCAGGATATATTACCATTGGTTCAATTAACAAAAGACCTGCCTGTAAGTGTCCGTTTTATAGAAGAAATGCCTTTTAACGGCGACGGGCATATTTACCAGGGTTTGCAATGGGACCATATTAGAATTTTGGATGAAATAACCGCCCAGTTCCCTGCTATTCGGAAATTAGAGGACCCTGCTTATTCTACTTCTTATAATTACCACATTCCCGGCCACAAAGGAAGTGTGGGTATAATAGCGGCGTACTCGCGTACATTTTGCGGTACCTGCAACCGTATCCGCATTACGCCACAGGGAACGCTGAAAAATTGTCTATATGACGATGGCGTGCTGAATATTAAAGACCTGATGCGCTCAGGTATAAATGATGAACAATTAGAACAAACGTTATTACATGCTTTCAACCACCGGCCAAAGGATGGTCGTGAAGCTGAACAGCTGCGGGTTGAAAAGACAGGTGTTCATGAATCAATGGCAACTATTGGGGGGTAGGTAGTTATTAAGTTATTGGGTTATTAAGTTATTAAAAAAGGGGGTAAGTAACCTAATAACTCAATAACCTAATAACCTAATAACCAATAACCCAATAATCCAATAACTAAAAAAATGACAACAGTAACCGAAGCCGAAAAACTAATATTGAAAAATACCAGAGATTTTGGTGCGGAGATCATTCCATTTGAAAGGTCTTTAGGCAGGGTGCTGGCTGAAAATATAAAAGCCGACCGTGACCTGCCGCCATTTAACCGCGTGACCATGGATGGCATTGCCATAAGTTATCGCGCAATTGAAAACAGTATTACTACTTTTCTGATAAAATCTACGCAGGCTGCAGGCGATATCCCCGTTGATATTAATACGCCCTATGAATGTATTGAGATCATGACAGGCGCGGCGTTACCAACATCAACCGATATGGTCATTCGTTATGAAGACCTCGAAATAAAAGACGGTAAGGCCGCATTGCTTGTTAGCCATATAAAAAAGGGTCAAAATTTACATCTTAAAGGCGCCGACAAAAAGCAGGGAGCGCTGATATTAACACCCGGACAATTAATAACACCCGCTGTTATCAGTATGGCAGCGTCAGTTGGTGAAGTTGAGTTAAGGGTAAAGCGAAACCCGAAAGTGGTTATTCTATCGTCGGGCGATGAATTGGTGGAGGTGACGGCTACGCCCTCACCCTACCAGATCAGGCGGTCAAATAGTTATATGGTAAAAGCTGTTTTAGCGCAGCATGGATTAGATGCGGATATACTGCATATTCCTGACGATCCTGAAATTATAAAAGAGCGCATAGCACATTGCCTGCAAACTTATAATGTACTTCTACTAAGCGGCGGCATCTCTATGGGAAAGTTTGACTATATCCCGAAAGCGTTAAAAGAATTAGAGGTTGAGCAGGTTTTTCATAAAGTAGAACAACGCCCCGGCAAGCCGTTTTGGTTCGGTAAGTATGGTAATGGGGTTGTGGTATTCGCTTTCCCCGGTAACCCGGTTGCTACATTTATGTGTGTGCAGCGATATTTTATTCCGTGGCTCAGTGCTTCGCAGGGTATATTGCCCAAAAAGCCGGTATATGCAGTTTTGGATAGGGATTTTACATTTCAGCCACCATTGCAATACTTTTTGCAGGTAAAATTGAGTTTTAATGAGCAAGGACAATTATTAGCTACGCCTGTTGAAGGAAATGGTTCGGGCGATTTTGCTAACTTAGCAGATACAGACGCCTTTATGGAACTGCCTTTAGCGAAAAATGAGTTTAAAAAAGGCGAAGTTTATAAAGTTTGGGTGTTTAACCAATTAGGATAATGAGCGAACTAAGTCACTTAGATAGCAAAGGAAAAGCTGTAATGGTGGATGTTTCTGAAAAAGAAATTACCCGCCGTACAGCCACCGCGCGCAGTATTGTTTTTTTGCCTGATGAAGTTTTAAAACACTTAACCAACGGCGATCTGCAAACAAAAAAGGGTTCGGTATTTCAAACCGCTATAATTTCAGGCATAATGGCAGCTAAAAAAACGGGAGAATTAATACCTCTTTGCCATCCGCTTGGGTTGGATAATTGTAAAATAGATATTAGGCTAAACGAACAGCAGGAAGTGGTGATAGATTGTACCGCTACCATTACCGCCAAAACAGGTATAGAAATGGAAGCGTTGGTAGGGGCAAGCATAGCGGCGCTAACTATTTATGATATGTGCAAGGCCCTGAGCCATGACATCGTAATAAAAGAAACCAAACTGATAGAAAAAACAGGAGGTAAACGTGATTTCAAAAGAACATAACCTGCCTGCCGATAGGCACGGCCTGCCTGCCGGCAGGCAGGGAAAACACACGTCGCTGGTAAGGCCCGTATCGGGTAATTTCGGGCGTAACGAGTGGGCCATTGTTGGCGCGCCTTGTATCAACATCAAATTGCTGGCTAATGATATTATTAGCGCTCTGTCGCAAAAATACAAGTGCGCTTATTCCGATGCCTCACATAATGATGAGATCATATTGCCCCCCGGCCGACTGGCAAGCGGCGCTGTTTTAGAATATACCGATCAGCAAAACTATCATCAGTTCAATTATAGTACGGGCTTAAAACCTATACATTTTAAGCAGCAATTTGCTGATACCGACCTTGTGCTGGTTAACGGCAATCACCAGCCCGCAAAAGCGCAGGTAGTTATTATATATAACAATAAAAGCGCGTCGTTACAAAAACGTTTGGCACAGTTAACCAATGTGGAGTTGATATTGCTGGCTGATAATGTGGATGATGTTTTCGATTTTATAAAAGAGGCTATATCTGACTGGCAACAATTACCTATTTATCGCCTGGATGAAACCGATAAGATAATAGCCTTTTTTGAAACCAAAATGCAGCAGGTAAAACCGGTATTGAACGGACTGGTATTAGCCGGCGGTCAAAGCACCAGGATGGGACATGATAAAGGCGCGCTTAACTGGTATGGCAAAGAACAGCGCTATTATATGGCCGACTTGCTAAAAAAATATTGCGATGAGGTATTTATCTCCTGCCGTACAGAGCAACAACCGGAAATAGATAGCGCTTATCCTACTTTAGCAGACACGTTTACCGGGTTGGGGCCTTTTGGCGCCATACTATCCGCCTTTCGTGAAAACCCAAACAGCGCGTGGCTGGTTGTAGCCTGTGATATGCCTCTGCTGGATGCAAACACGTTGCAGTATTTGCTCGACAACCGCGATCCATCCTCAATAGCTACTGCCTATGAAAACGGGTATGATGGATTACCTGAACCATTAATTACTATTTGGGAGCCAAAAAGCTACCCCGTATTGCTGGCATTTTTGGCACAGGGATATTCGTGCCCGCGTAAAGTTTTAATAAATAGTGATACTAAATTGTTAAAGGCCGTGGATGCCGAAGCACTGAGCAATGTAAATACGCCCGAAGACTTCGAAAAAATAAAACGCCAGATCCATCAAAAAATAGCTTCCGTATAATGGAACACGATTTTTTAAGATATAGCTGCCAGATTGCCCTGCCCGGATTTAACGAATCCTCGCAACTGCTTTTACAGCAGGCCAAAGTGTTAATAGTGGGGGCAGGAGGATTAGGGTGCCCTGCCGCGCAATATTTAACGTCAATGGGTGTTGGTACTATAGGTATTGCCGATTACGATACGGTTTCTTTAAGCAATTTACACCGGCAAATACTTTATACGCCTGTAGATGTTGGTTTTAAAAAAGTCTCGATTGCCTGCGCGCGCCTGCAACAACAAAATCATGGCATTCAATTGATAGCGCATGATATTAAAATAACATCTGATAATGTGATGGCTATCGTCAGTCAGTATGATATGGTAATTGATGGCACAGATAATTTTGATACTCGCTATTTACTCAATGATGCCTGTGTGTTAACAAACAAGCCGCTTTTTTATGGTGCTATTTACCAGTTTGAAGGACAAGCGGCTGTTTGGAACATAACCCACCCGGACGGTACAAGGTCGCCGAATTACAGAGACTTGTTCCCTGAAGTTGATGCTACGCAGATACCTGATTGCGCCGATGGCGGGGTAATACCTACCCTTGCCGGAATTATCGGAAGCATACAGGCAAACGAGGTTATTAAATACATTACAAAAACGGGGGAGCTGCTTGCCGGAAAAGTTATGGTATTTGACGCCCTGACACTTCAAAGCCGGATCATAAAAATAGGTAAGGTCACAAAAACGAACATAACCCGGTTGATAGAAACGGTTGATATTCCAACACTTTCTGTTAGCGAAGTAAAAAAAGGCCTGGCAAATGATACTTTAGAATTAGTAGATATCCGTACCGACCATGAGCGGGACATTATTGATATTGGCGGCATACATTTCGAAGCCGATGAATTTGACGAATACAAGGATTACCTGAAGAATGATAAGGTTAAAGTTTTATACTGTTCATCAGGCAAAAGGAGCGGGGAGGCTGTAAAGGTTATCAGGAAAAAATGGCCAAATGCTAAAGTGTTTTCGCTGGACGGCGGCTTACAGGCGTGGTTTGAAGATAATTAAACATTCACTCATTCAAAACTCACTTATTCACTCATTAATCAGGGATGCGCTGCTACCCAAACCTCGCCATCCTCAAAAATTTCTTTTTTCCATATCGGTACTGTTTGTTTAAGCGTATCAATAATATATCGGCAAGCATCAAATGCGGCATCACGGTGCGCCGCTGATACCGCGATAATTACAGGTATCTCACCAATTTGTAATACACCTGTGCGATGGTGTATCAGTATTTTTTGTACAGGCCATTTAGCAAAAGCCTGTTGAGTTATTTTCTTCATTTCGCTTACCGCCATTTTCTCATAAGCTTCAAATTCCAGCCGGACCACACCCTTCCCCTTGGTTGCATTCCGCACGGTACCAACAAACACATCGATCCCGCCTGTTTCTGGCGACATTACCCAATCAACGCAATCTTGCACGTTTAAGGTGGATACGGATAGTTTTATTTCTGTGTTCAAAATGATTTGTTTTTTACCCACCGCTCACCGGCGGAATAATAGCAATTTCATCGCGTTCATGTATATTATCGCCATCCAGGGCATATTCATTGTTCACAGCCACCATATAGGTTGCCAGGTGGTTAAGCCGGGGGTATTGATGCTCCAATAAATATTTCAAATTTGATACGGTTGCATCATTGGCCAGATCGATAGTGACCTCAGGACTGCCGAATATATCCTTCGCGATGCCAAACGCAAGTATGTTAATTTTCATTTTTGATCGATTAGTACAAATATGCAAGTAAAAAGCCGCTTCATCCATAAAATGAGCGGCTCTTTTTTTATTAGTAAGTGCGGTAATGCCTTACACCGCGGCGGTAATAATAATGCCTCCGGGTACTTACCCCCGCGTGTACACGAATATTCGGCGGTGGTGGCCTTCTAAATCCAGGCCGCGGTGGTGGCGGCGGGGTTCTTAATCCTAAGTGTATTCGCGGGAGCGGCGGGTGAGGTGGCGGGGGCGGTAACTGCGCCTGTGCCAAACCAAATGTGCCTGCTGTAATAATAACAATTAGCAATAATTTAATAAATTTCATGTTGTTGTGTTTTATTAGTAGGTTAAGCTTCATACTATTAACTATAAATAAAGCAAACAGTTTTTAATAAAACTGTAAACCTAAAAAAAACGTTACTAATCAAAACAAAAAATATGCGGTTATTCACCTCTTTAATGTTAATGCTTACCGTAATTACAGTTTTTGCCCAATCGGCGGCGCAAGAAGTAAAAGGAACTCTTGTTGTTGATGGCCTGAAGCGTGAGTTTTTAACATACATTCCATCTACCGATAAAACTGTAAAAATGCCGCTGGTAATTTCACTGCATGGTGGTTTTGCCAGCCCCAAAGGAATGTTCCACCTTGCCGATTTCAGGCCCATTGCCGATAAAGAGAAATTTATTGTTGTTTGCCCGGCCTCAAAACGTGTATGGCATGATGGCGCCGACCTTAACGGAATTGATGACGTGAAGTTCATCGATCAGTTGATTACCTATATGATAAATACTTACCATGCCGACCCCGAAAGGGTATATGTTACCGGTATATCAAATGGCGGATTTATGACAACGCGGTTGGCCTGTCAGTTGCACAACCGTATAAAAGCAATTGCCGTGGTTGCCGCTACATTAGATGTGGGCGCTGGCTATGCCCCCGAAAACCCCATGCCGGTGTTATATGTGCATGGCACTAAAGACCCTATTGTATCCTACAATGGTGGAAAAGTGTTTGGCAAGGGTATTTATTCGCATACTGCTATCATAAAAAAGTGGGTCGAAGTAAATAAATGCGATGCAAACCCGGTTGTTACCCAATTTCGTGATGATGCGCATGATGGGACAACGGTTACTAAAGCAGAGTATAGTAATCCATCCAACGGGTTAAAAGTGATAAGCTATACCATCAATAACGGCGGCCATACCTGGCCCGGGGGATGGCAATATTTCCCTAAATTTATTATAGGAAAAACCACACGTAACCTGAATGCCTGCCAGGTGATATGGGATTTTTTTAAATCATACAGGTAGAGATACAAAAATTTGGTTTCTTTGTGATCTAACTATAGCCAGGTATATTGCTATTGAAAAATAAATGAGTTTGACAACAACAGGTAAAGCAAAAGCCGCACAGGAACAAAAACTACAGCAATTGCTACTGTACCTGAACCTGCACTCGCCGTTTTACCGGGAGTTGTTTGCAGTGAACCATATCGATATCTCCAAAATAAAAAACGTTGAAGACCTTTCGGCCATACCAACTACCACTAAAGAGGACCTGCAACAACGTAATGATGATTTTTTGTGTGTAAGCCGGGATAAGGTAATAGAATATGCTTCTACTTCGGGTACATTAGGCAGTCCGGTTACTATCGCCCTTACCGAAAATGACCTGAACAGGCTAACCACAAACGAGTACAACTCCTTTGTTTGCGCGGATGGGAAGCCCGAAGATATTTACCAGCTCATGCTAACGCTCGACAGGCAGTTTATGGCAGGCATAGCCTACTATTCGGGTTTGCGTAAGTTAGGGGCGGGGATAGTCCGGCTGGGGCCGGGTGTGCCTTCTATGCAGATCGAGACTATCCAAAGGTTAAATCCTACCGCTATAGTTGCGGTGCCATCGTTCATTTTGAAGCTGATACAGTTTGCAAAGGATTATCATATCGATCTCAACAAAACATCGGTAAAAAAGGCCATTTGTATAGGCGAGAATATCCGCGATACTGATTTCTCCTTAAATATATTGGGTAAAAAGATAACAGAAAGCTGGGATATAAAGCTGTATTCAACCTACGCCTCTACCGAAATGCAGACCGCGTTTACCGAATGCAGCGAGGGCAGGGGTGGCCATTTGCAGCCCGACCTGGTAATTGCCGAGCTGCTGGATGAAAATAACAAACAGGTGCCGGCTAATACACCCGGTGAGCTAACTATTACCACTTTAGGCGTAGAGGGTATGCCCTTGCTGCGCTATAAAACAGGGGATATGTGCATGTATAATGATGAACCCTGTGCCTGCGGACGCACGAGCCTGCGTTTATCACCGATAATTGGGCGTAAAAAGCAGATGATCAAATTTAAAGGCACTACATTATACCCGCCAGCGCTGTTCGATCTGCTGAACGAAATGGATGAGGTGCTTGATTTTGTGGTTGAGGTGTACTCCAACGAGATAGGTACAGACGAGGTTTTATTGCACCTGCTCCCGCTGGATGACAGCAAAGCTTGTGATAACCGCATAAGGGCCTATTTACAGGCCAGGTTGCGGGTAAGTCCGCATGTTAATTACATTACGGTTGGGGAATTGCAGCAAATACAGTTCCCCGAATCGGTACGTAAGGCGGTGAAGTTTATCGATAAGCGGGATGCAGGTGATTCACAAAATAGTGAATCACTTTGAATCACATGAATCACTTTATGGGTATAAGTTACTGTATATTAGTATTTTACAAAAAGTGAGTGAATCACCCTGAATCAGTACAAATACTTTATGCAGTGCCATTTAAATAATTATAAATAAATTATTTATGTGTTTTAAGCGTTTTTCATGGAATGCGGCATGAATCACTTTGGTGAATCACCCCGTTGGCTGTATCGTCCTGAAAAAGGTTTATACTATATTTTTGTTACTACCGCATTTAATTACACATTTAATTTGTAATTTTATAATATGTTAATGATAGATAGAATTACATCTGATCCTGATATAATGAATGGTAAGGCATGCATCCGTGGTATGCGTATTACGGTATCTATTGTACTTAATTTGATAGCAAATGGTATGAATAAAGCCGAGATACTCAATGAATATCCGGCTTTAGAACCTGAAGATATTGATCAATGCCTGCAATATGCCGCTTATTTAGCCGAAGAAGAATTATATACTACTCAAAAGGTCTCCTGATTTGCGATTTTAAGTTCTCGCAGGGTCTCTCGCAGAGGACCCTGCGTTTGGAAAAGTTTACACTTTGATTGTTAATACTGGATTGAATTTACACTTTTAATTTTATATTGCTAATATTTGGTTATACATTAGACCTAACCTAAACCACCAAATATGAAGCTTTTCGGCTTAGCGGCAATTGCCCTTTGTTTATGCACGTTGCCATCTGTCGCTCAAAATGTTTATAATATTAAAGGTGCTACTGTTGATACAGCATTAAAAATCAATCTAACTTCCAGCATCACTGTAATGGATGCGAAAGATTCCATTTTGTACAAATTTACCCGCGCGGCCAATGATGGATCTTTTTCTATTACCGGCCTGCCGGCGGGAAGGTTTATAATGCTGGTCACTTATCCTGATTATGTTGATTTTGTGGAAAGATTTACATTGGGCCAGGCTAATAAGGAATATGATTGGGGTAACATTAAAATGAGCCCTAAGGCACGTTTGCTACAGGAAGTAATTATAAAAAGCGAAGTAATACCTATCAAAATCAATGGTGATACCACCAATTTTAACCCTAAAGCTTATGTTATACAGCCTAATGATAAAGTTGAGGATCTTTTAAGACAATTACCAGGTATACAAATAGATAAGGATGGTAAAATTACCGCCCAGGGAGAGCCCGTGCCAAAGGTATTACTGGACGGTGAAGAGTTTTTTGGCGATGACCCTAAACTGGTCACCAGGAACATACGTGCAGACATGGTGGGTAATATACAGCTTTATGATAAAAAAAGCGACCAGGCCGCATTTACCGGGATAGACGATGGTGTGCGTACAAAAACAATCAATATTCAATTAAAAGAAGACAAAAAAACCGGCTTATTTGGAAAGATTGAAGCCGGAATTGGAAATAGTGGTTATTATGAAGGACAGGGCATATACAACAAATTTAAAGCAAAAGAGAAATTCGCACTTTACGGAACAATATCAAATGATGGCAAAGTGGGCCTCGGGCTCCAGGATAACGACAGGATAGGAACAGGTGCACAGATCGGTGATGATGGCGGTTCAATAACCAATTTTGGCGGAGGAGGCAGTCAGCTTGATAATGAGACTTATTTCGGCAGAGGGTTGCCGCAATCGAAAACAGCAGGTGTACATTATGATAACAAATGGGACAAGGATAGCGAGACTATCAATACCAATTATAAAATTGGTTCATTAGATGTGTCGACCGATCAAAACAGTTTAACAACCAGGATATTAACTTCAAGTTTGCAGAATACGGCTGCTAATTCCCACTCAGATAGCTATAACTTCCGGCAAAAGCTTGACGCGATTTATACGAAGACATTCAGCCCCGAATCAAATATAAAAATTAACGTTGCCGGAACCGAGAAAAATACCGAGAATAATTCTAACGGAGCAAGTTCAACTACCAATGGCGATGGTTCATTGATAAGCAGGAACACTTACAGCGACGATACTAAAACTCATTCAAAAATATTCAATGCTGACGCTTTTTACAGCAAAAGATTTAAAAAGGCAGGGCGCACTATTTCATGGGATGTAAACGGGAACTATTCGGAAAGTAACTCGACAGACTATAACAAATCGGACTATTATACCCAGATAAATGCAAAATATGCCCTTATTGATCAATATATACCTATAAATGCCACAACATTGGTATTAAACAGTAATATTACCTATACCGAGCCTCTTACTAAAAAATTCGCACTTACTTTTAATTACGGCTTTAGATTAAATAACACCGTACAGGACAAAGAATCTTATAACCAATCATCCCCGGGTATATACAATATATTAGATTCTGTTACAAGCAATAATTATAAATACAACGTGCTTACCAACCAGTTAGGCGCCGTATTTAATTACAGAGGGGGCACCAAAACCGTTTTAACTTTCGGTACCAGGGCTAATTCGGTGCAGTTTAAACAAATTAATGAGTTTACCGGCAGTATTTATAAACGCGATTTTATTGACTGGAGGCCCCAGGTAACATTTCAATACCGCCCTGCAAATTCAATAACAGTAGATTTTAAGTATAATGGCAATAGCACCCAACCCACCATTTTCCAGATACAGCCGGTAACAACAAATACTGACGCGCAAAACTTATACATAGGTAACGCTAACTTGCAGCCATCATTTTCACATAGTTTTAATTTAATATATTATTCTGTTAAACAATTAACAGGTCAGTCGATTGATGTGAACGGTAGTTTTTCCTTCAAAACGAATGCCATTATAAGCAATATAGTTACTGACACTGCTACTGCTAAAACAGTTACACAGTACATTAATTTAACAAACAAAACCCCATATAATTATAATCTTTCAGTAAATATGGGTTGGAAGATCACAGCATTGGATATGCAGGTTAAGGCTTACTTAAATACGTCTGGTGATGTGGGTTATTCTTATAATAATAATGCATTGAATGCGAACAAAATACATAATTATTCAGCATTGCTAAATTTGTCAAAATACAAACAAAACAAATACAGTATTTCTCTTTTTGGCGGTCCCAATTATACTTTTCAGGAAAACGTATTACAGGAAAAAACGGTTTCTAATAACTCGCCGGGATATAATATATACGCCTACGTCACTATCTTTTTGCCTTATAAATTTCAAATCCAATCAACTTTATTTGATAGTTACCAAGGCAAAACACAACTTGAGCCTGCAACCGACTATGCACCCTGGAGCGTCGCATTTAGCAAAACCTTTTTAAAAGAACAGAATCTTAAATTCTCCCTGGCGTGCAACAACATTCTTAACCAGGAGCAGAATAGCAGGTACTCAACCGGTAATGTCTTTACCCAATCTACCGGTAATAGTATAAAAAGATATTTTATGTTCAGCATCTCCTGGGATTTCACAAAATTCGGCACTACACCTGCAAAAAATTAATTTGTTATGAAAACAATCATCACACTGATTATCACCTTACTAACCGGAAATTTACTATTTGCCCAGCGCGCTAAATTTGTTACTTCGGGGAGTATTGAATATGAAAAAACCGTAAATATGTTCGCGCTCGGAAGGGTCATGCTCAGCAGGAATGCGAATTCTAGTTCCAGTTCAGCAAATTCGCAAGCTTTTGATGAATATCAAAAAAAACAGCCCCAGTTTGCAATACTTAAAAGCACACTGAATTTTAATAATAACAAAACATTATTTGCCCCGGCTACTTCGGGTGATGAAATTGTCAGTTTTTTGACCAATGAGCTTAGGGTAAAGCAATTTAATGTCGTTTATACCGATCTGGCACATAGCACGCGGATTATTCAAAAATCAATCCTCGATAATCAATTCCTGGTAAAAGACAGCGTAAGCAAAATAAAATGGAGAATTGCGGGAGGAACACAAGATATTCTCGGTTATACTTGCCGCGAAGCACATGGGCTTATACAGGACTCTATATACGTTGTGGCCTTTTATACCGATAAGATATGGGTAAACGGTGGCCCCGAATCATTTTCGGGATTGCCCGGTATGATACTAAAACTATCTTTACCTCATGAACATGTTACCTGGACGGCGACAAAAGTAACTGAAGACGCCGGCACGCCTATAGAACCGCCAAAAAAAGGTAAGCTTGTAACTTTTAGCGAACTAACTGCCATTTTAAAGAAAGCTGGTCAAGACCATATCTTGAAGTTCTATATGTTATAGTTAGTCGCAGTATTTGAAATGACACCTTTGTCCTTTATGGGTGTTGTCACCAAAAAACCGCGCGGGACTGCTGCTAATTAAAAAAAATACCGGTACTTGTTGGTGACAACACCAACAAGGGCGAAAGTGTTTTTTATTTCTTGGTTCAACTAATCACCAATCTCTAATCTCTAATCACTATTTTATATATTTGTCACCCGTCAATGCAAACTATTACGCTATGGCTTGGTTTAAAAGATTGATTTAACATTCGCTTATGATACCTATTGGACAAAAAGTCCTTTCGTTAACTGATTTTACCGATATCCTGCTTAACAAGAAACAGGTTACTTTACCGCCTTCCGCTTTAGAAAAAATTGAAACCAACTTCCGTTTCCTGCAAAATTTTTCGTCAAATAAGCTCATTTACGGTATCAATACCGGTTTTGGCCCTATGGCACAATACAAGGTAAGCGACGAAAACCTGTTAAACCTGCAATATAACCTCATCCGCAGCCATAGCTCGGGCAGTGGCGCTTTACTTTCGCCTGTTTTAACAAAAGCGCTAATGATAGCCCGTTTAAATAGCTTGATGCAGGCTTATTCGGGCATACACACTGATGTGGTTAACCTGCTTACGCAATTGATAAATAAGGATATATATCCCTGTATTTATGAGCATGGCGGCGTTGGAGCAAGCGGCGACCTGGTGCAGCTGGCCCATTTAGGATTGGTGCTGATAGGTGAGGGTGAAGTAATATATAGGGGAAAAACCTATCCAACCATTGAAGTATTTAATAAACTAAATATTAAACCCCTTACTATACACCTGCGCGAGGGGCTGGCTATTATAAACGGCACTTCGGCCATGACCGGCATTGGGATGGTAAATATCATACAGGCCCAAAAATTATTGGGCTGGTCGGCCATGTTTTCGGCCATGACCAACGAGATCGTTGAGGCGTATGACGATCATTATTCGCACGAACTGAACATTGTAAAGCATCATAAGGGCCAAAATAAGGTAGCGGGTATGCTGCGCGATATTTTAAAAGGCAGCAAAATGATACGCAGCCGTACCGATCATTTATACCACGCGGATAATATAAAACACGATGTTTTTGAAGATAAAGTGCAGGAATACTATTCGTTACGGTGCGTAACCCAAGTGTTAGGGCCAATTTATGATACCATTGAGCAGGCAGAAGAGGTATTAGTAAATGAACTGAACTCGGTAAATGATAACCCGGTGATAGATCATATCAACAAAAACGTATATCATGGCGGAAATTTTCACGGCGATTATGTTTCGCTGGAAATGGATAAGCTAAAAATAGCCATCACCAAATTATCCATGCTTTCGGAACGGCAGTTAAACTATTTGTTAAATGATAAGCTGAACCAAAAATTCCCGCCGTTTGTAAATTTGGGTGTTTTGGGGCTTAATTTCGGTATGCAGGGCGTACAGTTTACGGCAACGTCAACCGTGGCCGAAAATCAAACTTTGTCTTTCCCTATGTATGTGCATAGCATCCCTAATAATAATGATAACCAGGATATTGTGAGTATGGGCTGTAATGCCGCTTTAATGACTGCAAAAGTGATTGATAATTCGTTTACCGTATTATCCATACAGTTAATGACCATTTTGCAGGGAATAGATTACCTTTCGTGCCAATCAAAACTGGCGCCGCATACTTTGGCACTGTATAATAAGGTTAGGGAGATATTCCCTAAATTTATTGAGGATTCGCCTAAATATAAAGAAATGGAAAAGGTTAAAAATTATTTAGAGGCGACCGATCCTACGATAGCATAACGGCGATTACTCACCCGATCTGCGCTTCTCTGGATTACCCTCTCTTCGGCAAGCCGTAAAGAGGGTTGTTTTATCTCTTTATTTACCCTCTTTTCGCCAAAGGCGAAGAGAGGGTCGACGAGCGAAGCGATGTCGGGGTGAGTAACCGCCGCCATGCTTAATTAAATAGTAATACTATGAAATGCGCATTAGTTACAGGCGGATCAAGGGGAATAGGCAGGGCGATCTGCGCTAAGATGGCCGCTATGGGCTATTATGTGCTCGTTAATTATAAAAGCAATACCACCGAAGCGGAAAAAACGCTTGAATTGGTAAAAGATAGTGGCGGCGATGGTGAATTGCTGCGATTTGACGTGGCCGATAAAGAACAAATTAAAGAAGTGCTGGACGGCTGGATAAATGCAAATGAATCTAAAGACATTGAGGTACTGGTAAATAATGCCGGCATACGCGATGACAGCCTGATGGTTTGGCTGAAAGATGAACAATGGGATAGTGTTATAAAAACCAGTTTAGACAGTTTTTTTTACGTTACCCGTTTGGTGTTGGAAGATATGATGCTCAACCGCTATGGCCGTATTATTAATGTGGTTTCGTTATCGGGGATAAGGGGAATGGCAGGGCAAACCAATTACTCGGCTGCTAAAGCGGGCGTGATAGGGGCCACCAAAGCATTGGCGCAGGAAGTTGGCCGCAGCGGTATTACCGTAAATGCCGTGGCGCCGGGTTTTATAAAAACCGATATGACCGAAATGTTAGATGAAAAAGAGTTGAAGCGTAATATACCGGTTAACCGTTTTGGTTTACCTGAAGAAGTTGCGCACGCTGTAGGCTTTTTGGCATCGAAAGAGGCGGGTTATATAACGGGCGAAGTATTATCAATTAACGGTGGTTTATATACATGACCGAAGAAGAAAACATCCTGTCGCTTATACCCCAGCAGCCCCCGTTTGTAATGGTGGATGAGCTGCTTTTTTCGGACGATAACATCACCAAAACCAGCTTTAGAATAGCTGCGGATAATGTTTTTGTGATCGATGGCGAATTTAGCGAAGCAGGGTTAATGGAAAATATGGCGCAAACAGCTGCCGCCGGTTCAGGTAATATGGCCCGTATTGAAGACAGGCCGGTGGCAACAGGTTATATAGGCCAGGTAAAGAATTTAGAAGTATTTAGCCTGCCAAAAATAGGGGATATACTGTTTACCGAAGTGAAAATGGAAGTACAGGTGTTTGATGCCGGCATAGTATCGGGCAAGGTATGGTGTAATGAGGAGATAGTGGCGCAATGCGAAATGAAAATATTTATCAATCAATAATGCCCGGGGTTTATATAGTAGCCGATAATATATATTCGCCCATAGGGGTTACAACCGCCGAAAACTTTGCGCGGATAAAACAAGGCATATCAGGTATAAAACAACATCATGATGCTGCGTTAGCAGACGAGCCGGTTTATGTTTCGCTATTTGATAAAGTTGATAATGATTTAAGGTACACGAGGTTCGAGCAATTATTGATAGCATCAGTTAAGGATGCTTTAAAAGATAGCGGGGAAATTGCTGCAGATGAAAAGACCGTTCTTATCATTTCATCAACCAAAGGAAATATAAGCCTGCTGGAAACAGAACCCGATGATCCTGAGCTAAATAGCCGTATTGCATTACCTGCTTCGGCTAAATTGGTTGCAGAACATTTTGGTTTTGTAAATACACCCGTTGTGGTATCTAATGCCTGTATATCCGGTATCATGGCTATATTGACGGGTATGCGGTTAATACAATCGGGTCAATATGAAAACGCGGTTATAACGGGCGCGGATGTGATAACCAAATTTGTATTGTCGGGTTTTCAATCGTTCCAGGCTATAAGCCCGAAACCATGCAAGCCATTTGATATAAACAGGGAGGGTATAACGTTAGGAGAGGGGGCAGCTACCATCATCCTTTCTGCTAACGCCAAATACGCGGGCAGGATCAAAGTTATAAGCGGGGCGGTAAGTAATGATGCCAACCATATTTCGGCGCCTTCACGCACAGGAGAGGAGCTTTGTATGGCAATTGAAAAGACATTAGCTGACGCGAGATTAAAGACGGGCGATATAGACCTCATATCCGCCCACGGCACGGCCACCAGCTATAACGATGAGATGGAGGCAAAAGCCATTGCCTTGGCGGGACTGGATAAAACTCCCGCAAATAGTTTAAAAGGGTATTATGGGCATACGCTTGGCGCGGCGGGGTTAATAGAATCTATTATTTCAATTCAATCACTAAAAGAGAATTTAATATTACCCACGTTAGGATTTGAAATTATGGGTGTAACAAACCCCATAAATATTTGTAGTGAATTAACGGAGGTGCCTTTACAAACTTGTCTCAAAACAGCTTCGGGTTTTGGCGGTTGTAACGGTGCGGTGGTGTTTAGTAAATAGCGAAGACTTACGAAGTTTTTAAAACTTCGTAAGTCTAAAATAGTCTGCCAATATGACATTTATAATTATATAATAATTTTATAATCAATAGATTAACAGTTGTATTTAAATAATTACATAACTTCCTATTGCACCATTGAACATAATGTAGTGTACAAAAATGCGATCCCGTTATTTGAAAACCGGGGCGTTGATCTGCCTGCATTTTTACTATCGGCATACCATCATTTCGGACTCAATTATCCTAAATTTTATAAAATGGATAACCTGAGCAAGTTGGGCTGGCTGGCTTCGGAAATATTATTAAAGGACGGTTTTATAAAAGATCATCAACCCGAAGAGGTCGGTTTGATCCTATCCAACGCCAACTCCAGTCTCGACAGCGATAAAAAATATAACAATAGTATAAGCGATATTCCCAGTCCGGCGTTATTTGTATATACCCTGCCTAATATTATGATCGGTGAAATATGTATCCGCAATAACTTTAAGGGCGAGGACGCGTTTTTTATTTTTGAAA
>Ga0206912_1033_pt2 | contig 29144 bp, 24 predicted proteins | sample Alteio_BWOrgHeat_75_FD_152933 | JGI IMG/M metagenome (GOLD analysis project Ga0206912, IMG submission 152933) | Enriched cells from forest soil in Barre Woods Harvard Forest LTER site, Petersham, Massachusetts, United States -... | ecosystem: Environmental > Terrestrial > Soil > Temperate forest >... | reverse complement strand
TATAGGCGTTCAGCTTATTGCGTAGGGTTCTTATGCTAATTCCCAACACTTGTTTAATCGTGCCAATTTTTTTCCGGAAGGAGACATCCTGCGTTTCAATGACGATCTTATCGCCTGCTCTTAATTCTTTGATAAACTTAAGATGCACTTCCAGGACAACTGGGGAAACGTTCATTTCTTGAATCTTTTTCCATGTCAATCCGCGGCTGTCGAGTAAATTTAAGCGCGCCTTCTCTAATAAAATCAGATAGCGCGCATTGTTTAAGTGTCCAAGAAGATCAATCCCCGATTCATCAATTGTTAGAGAATAGCGATGCGGTTCAGACATGAGAAGCCCCTTTTAAGCATGTAGAAATTCTTCCACATGGATACGGTCAGAACGGAGATTATACTTTTGGAGAGTATCGCGCACAAGATGAATAAAGGGTTCGGGTCCACAAATATAGATGTCTGGCTGAGTAAAATTGCTAACAGCTTTAATAATGTCATCTTCACTCAAATAGCCCTCGATGTCAGTGGCCTTGTAGAGGATTGTAAATAAGGGGTTTTGATTGGCAATGGCATTTAATTTATCCATATAGATAAAGTCTTCATCTTTTAAGGCCGTATAGATTAGATGCATTCTTTTGTTTTGATGTGTTTTGGCTAGTGTTTGGGCAAAAGTGAGAAAGGGCGCTATCCCAACCCCACCAGCAAAACATACCGCAGGAATTTTTGGATCGTCGTTTAAGAGAAAATCGCCTTGTGGTTGCGAAACATTAATGATCAATTCTTCTGGAGCCTCATCAATCAGCCACTTCGAAACAAAACCCTCCACGTCTTTTTTTATCGTGATGCCTAGGACAGGAAATTTTTCGACATCAGATAAAGTGTAGGTCCTTTCAATCCAATGATTGTGCAATTTGAATTGCACAACGACATGTTGTCCTGGCTTTGCCTCAAGAAATTGACCTTCTAAGGGTGTGATGACATAACTGTAAATGTTTGGAGTATGGGCCACTGTTTTTTTTAAGACTGCTGATAACCAAGGACTTGTACCTAGCATTTGCGCAATGCGCTCCTCACACCCTCTGCAAGCTGTGCAAATTCCCGTGACCTTTGTTATCGTTTCTAAATCCTTTGCACCTTGGTTGATTAATTCCTGAATCTGAGCTCTCTTCACAGAAAGGCACTCACAGACAACTTTAGCATCTCTTTTATTATTATTTGTAATCGTTCCTGTTAACTCAAAGTGAGTTAAATCCGTGTCTTTGATGCTGCGATAATCTAAGAGTAAATGGCAAAGCAGAGGCAAATGATCCCAATTGCCGTAGGCTTCGATGCCGGTGACAACGAAATTGCTGTTGGGTAGCTTGTTGATATGCAGTTTTATTAAGTTGTTCCCTTGTTTACATTGATGATATCTTTCACCTTTAACATTCACAGTATACATTGTATAGACATCTTGATTGATAAATTTCGAAGCAATTACTGTGCGTCCATCATCTAACTTATAGTTAGAAGTAATGATGGGTTCGAACTCCTGGATGGTGCCAAAAAATTGCTCAACGGATCCCTTCATAGGAATTTGATACACTTTTTTTAACTGGGCTAAGATTTGTTCTATATAGGGATTGTTTTGTAAATATTCTTTAAATTCATCGCGATTTAATCCAATCAAGCGGACATCGCTATGAGCGATGGCAGTTCCTAAGCGTGGTTGATTATTGATTACGCCTAGTTCGCCGAAAATATGACCCTTATGTAGAATCAAATCTTTGATATTTTGATCGGGTATTAAAATCTTTATTTGCCCGTTTACAATAATGTAAATATAATCGGGTTGATCTCCAGTGCTGAAAATTATTTCATCCTTTTTAAATTCAAATATTTTTGGCTTTTTGATATGAGTGACAAGTGTTTCGATGTAATTATAGTAGCGTGAAGTTAATGAAAGAGCGTAAGTAGCTTGAAGATAGCCGATATGTTTTAGTCTCTTCTTGGTAGTAACATCTCTTAACAGGATTTTGGAAATAATTTTTTCATCTATGATGATTAGAGTAGTCAGTGTGATCGCTTCGACATTGGCGTTTCTGGCTTTGTGTGCGCGTCCTAAAAGGGCTTGTTCCCCAAAAAAATCCCCTTTGTATAACCTTGCTAAGGAGAGCTTTTCGCCTTGGGGACTAATGGTAAAAACGCGCACAGAGCCATCTAGAATGATATATAAACATTCGGCAATATCCCCCTCGCGGAAGATTAGCTTTCCTGGTGCGTATTTAATTAATCTGAGCGATCTATACAGCTCTTGTAAATTTTTTTTGTCAAGCTTGCTAAAAAGATTTGTTTTTATAATTAAATCTTTCTCTCTTTCAGTTGTAAGATGAAATACTCGCTCCTTTATATTATAAAGATTAATTAAAATCGGCAGGAACATTTTAAAAAATCAAAAACTACTAAAAATTATTTAAATAGGGAAAAGTAGGCGACTTGCGAAGGATGCGAATCCGGGGACAAAAGCGCGGATTTGGGCCCAAATGGAGTTTTGCAAAAGGCTCTTAAGGAACTTCGTCGACGCCGCCAGGATGCCAAGGATGGCATTTGCCTAAGCGTTTGAATAGGAGATAGCATCCAGTGAAAAAGCCATGCTTTTGGATGGCGTTGCTCGCATATTCCGAGCAGGAAGGGTAAAAACGGCAATTTTGACCAAGGAAGGGGCTAAGACATAACTTATAAAGACGCAGTAGGAACAGGGCCAGGAATTTCATATAAGCCTGAAGACATCGCGCGATAGCGTGAGCACCACTTCAATGACGATAAGGCAAATGATGATCCATTCCAAGCGGCTAGAATGCTGATGGTTTAACTCATTGCCCAGCATCTCGAAAAGTTCATGCACGATATTTAAACGCTGATTAAGAACCTCTACGCGGTTGCCAAGATCCAAATAATTGGCAATCATGTTGTAAAGGGGCTCCAGCTCAGGATAATCCCAAAAGATTTCAGGCGTATCCAGAACATCCAAATGCAAATTAATCGAATTGCGCTCGATAAATAATTCACCCATCTTGCGGCGGATCTCGCGGCGTGAAAGGGGGATGCGGCCGTGCTTTGCTAAATCCTCTGGAATTTGACGCGTGAGGGCAAAAGTTCTCTGAAGGGCGATCTCGAACGTGCCTAACTTAACCGACTGGGCAATGCCGTGCGATACTGCGAGCTTGGTGAGCGTATCAAAATTCGGCAAGCTAATCTCATCATCTGCAATTTTATTGGTTTCTCCTATGACATAGGTGAACTCATCCGTCTCAGTTTCGTCCAGCTTCTGGTCCGCAAAGTCTTTGGCCAAATCTAAGAGTTGCATGCCTTGCTCTTTAGGCACTCCCCAGCACACCATCGCTCCATAAGCGAAAAAAAAGACGTCGCAGGTCCTACCGTCAACGGGAATTTCCGCATAGACGACATCGCGATACATAGCCGTGCGGTAACGATTGCGCAGGGATTCCGCTAATGACTTGATTGTGTAAGCTGTAGCGTTGCAAAACGCGCAGCAATCCATAGATAAACTTCCTTTGGGGATTGCGAAAGGGGGGACTTGAACCCCCACGAGGTTTCCCTCACTACCACCTCAAAGTAGCGCGTATACCAATTCCGCCACTTTCGCAGGAAGAGTAAGTGTTCACCATCCCCTTCCATTCCCTGGCTGGCTGCGACGGCCATCCTGCGCCGCTTCTCTCGTTGGCAATAGCCTAGCGGCTATTCCCTCCTCGCGAATCGGCACATTATGGCCATCTCGCTGAGCCAGGAGAATGGTGGGGAATGGCGAACCCTTACCATAAGAAAAGGGATTTTACCAAGCCCTCGTTTATCTGGCAAGCAAATCCTCGAAAAGCTGCCGGATCTTCCGCGCAAGCTCAGGGGAAACTTGGCCGGCGGTCAAGTGACTCAACGTAGGCGCATAGGCTAAAAGCTCTAAAGTCGTCGCTTCTGCTGCACTGAATTCAAGTGAGCCTGGTGGGGCATGTTGCCGGCAAAAGCTCTCCCCTTGCGAACAAAATCGCACTGGCAAAGGCGCTTGGCAGCTCGAGCACTTTTCTCCCAAGTGCAAAAACCCATCATGCCGTAAAACCTTCAGGCGATAACTGCTCGCCAAAACTTGCGGATCTGGCACCAGCATCATCTTCTCCAAATAGGCCACGAGCAACTTATACAAGTCCGGGGCCGCCTTATGCGCGACTTGTGAACGATAAACCGTCTGCAATAGGTCCAGCGCGGCTTCCAGCAAAGCAAGCGTCTGCCTTAAGTTCAAATGTTGATTCAGCATCGAAATTTCGCGACAAGCGTACAATTCCCCTTTGCCACGCGTGTAGATGAATTCCGCGCGCGAAAGTGGGGCTGTCAGCGTGCCCTTGCCGTTCTTATGGCTAAAGGCCCCCTTCATCATCAACTTCAAGATGCCATCTCCGGGCGTGAAGATGGTCAAAATCTGGTCGTAATCTTGAAATTTTAAGGCCTGTAAAATAATGCCTTCAGTGCGATAGGTTTGCATAGGTTTCCATAACGCTTGCAAGTTTAACAGATTCAAGATAAAATCTTGAACTCTCTATAAGCACCGATAGCTCAATGGATAGAGTACCCGGCTTCGAACCGGGTGGTTGGAGGTTCGAGCCCTCTTCGGTGCGATTATTTTTTTTATGGCTAAGATTTCCCTACTTGCCCACACCTATTCTTCTTATGTGGAAAGCCTGTTTGCTCTCTTGGGCAAGGGACGCCAACATGCTGGACTCTTCTACGAAGAAGTGATCCGCTTTGGTCAACCCCCGAAACCAGATCATCCCGCTTTTCGCAACGCCTCCGCCCTCTTGGAACAGCTGCATGCCCTTACGGACTTCACGCTTCCCACACTCATAGACAAGCGCTCCGACGGCTCTACAAGCAAGTTTTTGCTGCGCACCGAAGATGCTCTCGAAATTGAATCCGTCATGATTCCCATGCAGTCAGGAGGGACGCTCTGCATCTCCTCGCAAGTGGGCTGTCGCATGGGATGCACCTTTTGCGAAACCGGCAGGATGGGGCTGCTGCGCAATCTTACAACTCAAGAGATTGTTGGTCAAGTGTTTATGGCTCGACATCACCTCGGGTTTGCTTTTACAAATGTCGTCTTTATGGGAATGGGGGAGCCCTTTGACAACTATGACAATGTGTTGCAAGCGGCGCGCATTTTTATCGAACAAAAGGGCTTTGGCTGTGGCAAACGCAATGTCACCATCTCCACGAGCGGTCGCATTGAGGAGATTCTACGCCTAGCAGAAGAAGGGGAGGAATCCCCCAACTTAGCCGTCTCTGTCAATGCCCCCACAGATGCCGTTAGGCAAAAAATTATGCCGATCAACCGCAAACACAATATGGCACAACTCTACCAAACCATGCACGCTTACAATGCGCGGACAAGACGCCAAATTCTAGCGGCTTACGTTTTAATTAAAGACTTAAATTCCTCTTCCGAGCATGCGCTTAATCTTGCCACCTATTTGCAAGGCTTAGATGTCAAAATCAACATAATTCCCTATAATCCCCAGAGCTGTGACCGCTATCAACCTCCGGAAGATCCTGATATTGAGTGTTTTGTAAATATCTTACGCGAAAAGGGTTACCAAACCCTACTCCGCAAGACTAAAGGACGCCCGATTATGGCCGGCTGTGGGCAACTAGGAAATCTAGCGAAAAGAAATCGATAGTTACTTTATAATTAGAAGTGCCGAACAACCATATGGGGTCGTATGAGTCGAAAAACTAAAGCTGCCGAAATCGCAAGTAGTGATGTATGGGACATTACTGTGACAGGTCGAAATGTCTTGGTCACCGATGCCATGAAAAATTATGCCATCAGCAAAATTTCCAAAATTGAAAGATTCACCCACCGGATCATCGAAGTCAATGTGATTATGGATATCCAAAAACTAGATCATCGCGTGGATATCATCGCTAAAATGGATAACAACCGCATCAAAAGCTCAGCCTCTAGCACCGACATGTATGCCTCCGTCGACATGGCCGTCAAAAAGCTGACGGAACAGCTCATCCGCTATAAAACGCGCATCAGCAATCATCACTCGATAGGCCATGAAGATATCGCGATGAATGTCAATATCTACGAGCCCTTGCCCGCTGACACCAATGAGGTCAATGATGAGATCGAAGCAGAGAATAATCGCCTCCTGATCGATTCCTACCAGATTCGGCCCATCGTCAACAAAGAGACAAGGCCCCTCTGGACCCTTACCAACAATGAAGCCATCATTAAAATGACCCTTTCGGGGGATCAATTTATGATTTTCCGCTGTGAGGAAGATCGCAAAATCAAAGTGATCTACCGCAGAAATGATGGCAATTTCGGAGTCATTGAGCCTGAGTAAACTCTTTTGTCCGATTCGCAAGACTTGGATTGCCGCAACTCCTGAAGAAGAGGTGCGGCAACGCTTGCTGCATGACCTCATCAGTTTGTTAGGCTATCCACACGGCCTTGTGGCGGTGGAAAAAGAGCTCAAACAGATGCCTCATCTACGGTTAAACCCCGTAGAACCCCCCTTAAGGCGAGCGGATATTCTCTGTTTTGGCAAAGAGATCCATCCCGACTATGCCCTATATCCCCTCCTGCTCATCGAATGCAAAGCCGTCAAGCTGACGCGTAAGGTCATCAATCAAGTGACCGGCTATAACCACTACCTAAAGGCCTATTTTATCGCTGTCGCTAACCAGGAAGAGGTGCAGACGGGTTGGTATGACAAAGAAAAAGGGGACTATACTTTCATCCCGCGTTTACCGGGCTATCAGGAATTGTTAAAAACCGTGATCCCCACCCACAAAGCCTGAGGGGTTCTCAGCAAAGTAATAAGTGCTTGTGTAGGGATTGGAAGTGGTTAAGGTGAACCATCCTACTTGACCTTCGAAGAACTCGCGCAGTTCGGGATCTTCATTGGGGTAAATGACCCTGAAACCATGCGGTGCAAGGGTAAATGCGCGCTTGCACACTTCCGCATCTTTTTCTCTAAAAAATGTCATGGCGATGTCGGCTTTGCGCGTGTAGTCTATGTGTGGGGCCGAGTTCATGATCCATATAGTCGGTGTGGGCTGATCAGTCAATACGGGTGCCCAACGAAACGCGGTGGGCTTTGTTTCCAGCATAGGGTTAAAGGGCTGTAAGTTGGTGCAGATGTTGCAGGGCAATTGGCGTGTACCCTCACCGACGTCGAGGCCTAGTTTGATTCTTGCTGGAATGCGTTTGCCTTCGACGCTGCGCGCAATGATGCGAGCGCCTAAATTTTCGGGGGCGTGATTGAATTCTTTGGCAATACTCTTCAAATCGATGCGGAAAAGGTCTTCTGAAGGGGATTTAACCGTGATAACCCCCTCACGATGCCCTATCAGTTTTCCTTCTGCATTGTATAATTCCACGTCGAGATAGAACTCAGAAGGGGAATAGATGGGATAAAAGTAGACATTGGTAAAATGTTCGCTACTGATCACTGCTGGCACCATGAGAGAGGCCGCATGCCAGCCTGGCTCTGTAGGGCGCCAGTAATCCGATTCATTTGAGGCTGTAGAAGTATCGTAATAGGTGTGGGTGATAGCAAGAGCGGGTAGGGTGTGTTGAATGTTGCCGACGACTAAGCGTGGGAAGATCCAATTGACGTGAAAATGCGCTTTGCAGGCTCCTATATGTCCCTTAAGGAATCCGCGCAAATCCACTTCCTTTGCTGGATAGATAATGCGCGTCTCATAGGGTTCTAAGCGGCCCAATTTGAGGGTATGCTGCAAGGTCTCATGTTCGAGGTTGAAAAATTCCATGGTAAAGTCGGCTTTGTCGACGCCTTCTGCTCCATTGATCAATCCAATAAAGGGCTCTCGTTCATCGTCGGCGTACACATTGAAACCCGATTCGGGAACTTGGGTTTGTGAGTTGCGCTTTAAATCTTCAAAATCGTTGTAAACCCTTTGAGCGGTATGCACTACGGAGCTAAATTGAGGGCCGTAGTAGTTGATGACGACAGCTGGATAGGGAAAAACGAGATTGGTCGTCGCATAGAATTCCACCTCTAAACTGCCTACAAAAGGGGCGTCAGCAGGGTAGCCGGCGTTGACCAGTTGATCGCTCAGTTCAATGCGAAAAGTCTTGGCTTGATCGATCTCAAGGGTTTGGCGACCGAGCAGCTCGCCTTTTTGCGAACGGAGATTGACCACCCCTAAGATCTGTTTGATATTGCGCTTAAGAATCCAGTAACCCATAAAAAGAATGCGAGAGCGAATCCCGGGTTGATTAAGCACTGGAAAAATGGCGGAGGAGCGGGTGATAGGGTGGTTTGGGATGGGCGTTTTTGCGCCCATGGCGGTGTCTAAATGTTCATAATAGCTGCGCATAATAAGCCTTTTCGTCTAGATACCATTATATTCCCTGGGAAAATTTGCGTAATTAAAATTTTAATGCTAAAATGATTAAAAGACACTGAGGTACCATGAATCCGTCACCTTATGATAAATTGCTCGATCAAATCGCAGAACTCATGCAATTTGCTTACGACAATGCCCATAAGCCCGTTTCCTTTGAAAAAGCCAAGGACATGGAAGCAAAGCTCGATGCTCTCGAGAAAAAGGTGCAGGAGTTTAAGCAATTAAGCGATTCTATTATTAAGGGATCTGGTTTGACGGATTTCACCTTTCAAAACATGATCGAAGATACCAGCGCTCTCGTCCCAGAAGAGACGCGCGAAGTCCTTCAAAGAGCGGAAAACCTAAAATCTGAAGCCAAAAAAGCTTCCCAAAATCCCCTTGCAGCTGCTAAAGAGGCTAAAGAGAGCGGAAAGCGCCTCACCGGCAAAAAAAAGAAAGAGAAAGTGAAATCCCCTCAGGCGCGCAAAGGAAAATTTAAGTCAATGGGTGGCTACAAGAACTGGAAACCTCTCTAAAACCTCTGTAACAGCTAGACTATGGCGACAAACGAACTTCTTTCCCAAAACATTAAGCGCTGGTCTGTTTTTCAGGCCGAAGTGGCCCACCTCCTTCAGAATCTCGAATACCAGGCCGTATTTCCAGCCAAATCCAAATCCGGCGATCCCAATCTAAAGATCCTTTATGGCGAAAAAGAGGCTTATATTCACTCTGAAGAAGATCCCAAACAAGAAGCGCTCAATTGGTTTGAAGGATTGGACTTAAAAGATGTGAGCGTCATCTTTGTGTACGGAATTGGTTTGGGCTACTATTACGATGCAGCGCGCGAATGGCTGCGCAAAAGCGACAGCCACCACCTTGTTTTCCTCGAGGATAATGTAGAAGTCATCAAAAGACTGTTCGAAACCGATCGTGGAAGTGCCATTCTCCACGATAAGCAGGTCTGGTTTTATTATTTTGATGCTGCGGGACGCAGCTTAGCAACATTAGCCGCGCTATTCCCCATGAAGCAGTACCTCTTTTCCACTCTCAACTCCTACCAGAATCTATTTTCTGATCGCGCAGGCTTAGCTAAGGCTCACTTAGATTACCATATGAATACGCGTTGGGGTTTTATCGTGGAGTACAGCAACCACGGATACACCTTTAACAAGAATTATCTGCGCAATCTTTTGCTTTTGCCCGAAGCCCGCAATGGACAAAAACTTTACGGCCAGTTTAAGGGAGTGCCTGCGATTATTTGTGGGGCCGGCCCCTCTTTAGCAAAGAACTTCTCAACCCTCGAACACCTGCGCGACCGTGCCCTCATTCTAGCGGGTGCCACAGCCATGAATGCGCTAAATACTTATGATTTTATTCCCCATTTTGGCATAGGCATCGACCCCAACCCGGCGCAATTCACACGCTTGATTATGAACCAAGCTTACGAAGTGCCTTACTTTTATAAGAATCGCTTCTTAAATGAGGCTCTTAAAATCGTCCACGGCGATCATCTGTTTTTGACGGGCAGCATGGGCCATTCGATTGGCAAATGGGTCGAAGAAGAGTTGGGAATCGCTGCGCAAGATTTGGAAGATGGCTTTAATGTCGTCAACTTAAGTACGGCCCTGGCCGTTGCGCTCGGTTGCAACCCGATCATTTTCGTTGGTTTAGACCTGGCCTATACAGACATGCATTCTTATGCACCGGGTATCATCAACCATCCTTTGCACAATCTGCGCGAAAATTTCCGCACTAAGGGAATGCATGAAGAGCTCGTCAGCAAGGAGGATATTTTCGGAAAGCCCATCTTAACGCTTTGGAAATGGATTTCTGAGTCAGCTTGGTATACGGAATATGCACGCAAGCATCCTGAGACCCTCTTTATCAATGCAACCGAAGGCGGAATTGGGTTTGCGGGGATTCCCAATATGCCCCTGAAAGTCGTCTCTGAAACCCTTCTCAAGCGCCAATTTGACCTCGATGGCATGGTGGAAAAAGCCGTTTTGCAAGCTAATATGCCCTCACAGTTAACTCAAGAATCCATAAGCCAGTTCTTTAAAAAGTTTTCCGATAGCCTAAATAACGCCTCCAAATATTGCACAGTGATTTATGAAGACTTTTTGCAATCGGGCGAAAAACTCAAAGCGGGTGGTGAAGTCTCGCCTAGTCTTCTTTCGGATGCCGGCATTGAAGCACTGATGAATCTTGAGCAAGAAGTGGCCTATATCCAGGTGCTTAAAGTCTTCAATGACATGTATCGCGAAATTCACTTACGCAGTTTCAAGCGCCTAGATATCGACTTGGATTTGTTGAGTGAAGCTGAAATCAATGAACGGAAAGTCTCGCTGAACAGTGGCCGCTACCGGTTTTTGCGTGAAACTATTAAATCTCTCCTCAGCATCATCGATCGGCTCCAGGCTCAAGAAGCAGAAGAAAAGCGGTTGATCGCTCCAGGCGAGACGGTCACCCTTCCTAGTATCGAAGAGGAAATGCCTAAAGTCACAGCTTCTAAAGGTGATCAGCTTCACGGCCCCTCAAAATTTTATTACGATGACGGCAAAATTTTGTCTGAGTCGTTGTACATCGATGGCTTAAAGGAGGGGGTCACAAAGACATTTTATCGGGATGGCCAAGTACGTTCTCTCCAACGCTTTCAAAAGGGTCTTTGGGAGGGGCGACAAGAATTTTATTACCCTTCGGGATCTTTGAAATCCGTTCTACACTATAAAGAGGGAAAGCTAGATGGCGATGTAGCGCTTTATTATCCCAATGGGAAGTTAAAACGGCAATTGCACTTCATACAAGGAAAGCGCAAAGGTTTTGAGCATATTTGGAATTCCGCTGGTTTACTCGTCATCGAAGCTGAATTTGACATGGATCGTCCAACGGGAATTGCCCGTAGATGGTTTGACAACGGCAACATGGCAGAAGAAGTCATCTTCTCAAAAGATACTGTCCTCCCCACTTACCGCGAGTGGGATGAAAATGGCGTGCCTAAGGAAAAAGCGACAGCATTCAACTATGATTATTTTGACCAAGTGGCTGTCCAGTCTGACAGTTTGACCAAAGCCCTCGGCGATGTCGTGGAGCATGTCAGCTCAGTAGCCCCCTTGATTGAAAAGACCAGCACCCCAGGCGATCCCTCCCTAGACGAGTCTCTGAAGCAAAGCCTGTTCCAGGCCGAAAAAGAGCTGGAACATATGCGCGCAATCAATAAAGAGTTGATGTTTGAGACGGGCTTAGACCCCACCAATCCCGATGAAGCCATCTGGAAAGGCCCGGAAGCTAGACGAGAGGTAGAAAAGCAGATCGATATCATGACCAAGCTCATGTACGATGAGATCAGCCAAATCCAAAATGCACTTGCAAAGACTGTAGGTCTATTAGCCAATAAGATCGCCGCTCAATCAAAAAAGACTCCGCCTGAAGAAAAAAAATGAATCAAAGTGTTTTCCAATCTAACCTGAAGCAATTGGGGCGCTTTTGTCCTTTTGCTGTCCCCCAAATCGAACAGACCGATGCTTCCCATTTAGAATGGTGTGAAACCGAAAAAGGAGAGGTCAATCTAAAACGGGTTGTAGGGTCAAATACCTACTACTTTCACTCTCCTCAAGGTGCGCTTATTGAGGCTCAACAGTGGCTCAATGAGGTCTTCCCCATCGATAAACAGGTTTTATTTATCTATGGCGTAGGTCTTGGATATTACTACGATGTGCTGCAAGAATGGCTTAACTTCAATCCGCGCAGATTCATTATCTTTTTGGAAGATGACTTAGCGCTTATCAAAAGATTTTTAGAAACAGAAAAAGCTTCCAAAATCCTGCATAACCCTCAAGTGATCTTTCAATACATTCCCCCCGTAGGCGAAAAAGATTGGGGCAATTTTCGCAAGCAATTCGAATGGATTTGTGAGGCTTTTGTGGCCCATCCTTGGTCTTTTTCAGCCCTCAAACTCTATCAAGAAGAACGCAATGCCGAGTTTACCCTTATTAGGAATCAGTTCGCTCAAAACCTTCGCTTTAGCCAGATTTTTTTCGTAGATTTGATAAACAATTTTGAATTGGTCAATACGAATTTTTACCGCAATTTGGCGCTGTTAGCCGATAGTTATCAGATACCCGCTCTTTATGATAAATTTCCCAATCTTCCCTTTCTGATCTGTGGGGCAGGTCCTTCTCTAAGCAAGCAGATCGATACTATCCGCACATTGGAAGATAAAGCCGTTATTTTAGGATCGGCTACAGGGTTGAATGTATTGAATAGACAAGGCATTTTCCCCCATTTTGGCCTTTGCATCGATCCCTATGATATTCAGGAAAGTCGCCAGTTGACCAATTTTGCCTATGAGACGCCCTTCTTTTACCAAAATCGCTTCTTCCATAGAGGTTTGACAAAGATACACGGTCCCCGCATCTACTTGGGAAGTACCATCTTTGGCCGTATATCCCTTTGGTTTAATGAACAGTTAGAACTTCCTTCCTACCGGCATCTAGAGCAAGGCCTCAGCACATCCAATATCTTCGCTTATATTGCGGGAGCTTTAGCAGCGAATCCGGTGGTACTTGTGGGTTTGGACATGGCCTACACGAGTTCAACGCGTTACGCAGCGGGTGTCGCGACGCATGCCACGGATACTGCTCAATCGGTTTTATTTAATCTTGAGATGAGCGAAGAAACAGTTGCTGCACCTTCAGCTGAAGGGGAAACTGTTCAAACGCACTGGACCTGGATTGGAGAAGCTGGAGAATTCACTGAATTTGCCAAGAAAAACCCACAACTCAGTTTCATCAATTGTACTGAGGGTGGAATGAAAATTCTCGATGTGGCGCACCTTCCTTTCCAAAGCGTTGTGCAAAGGCGTATGAGCCCTTCTTACGACATTCAAAATTGGATCCATGCGGAACTTCAACAAGCGCGTCCTGCCTTAAAAGATGAAAAGGTTTTGCAGGCCATGGAAAAATGGCTGGAATCGATCAAAGTTTCTCAAGAGATCTTGAAAAAGCTGGAAAACGACCTTGCTGAATTTGATACGCTTAGCCTCGAGTTAGAAGAGCAACCTTTCTTTAAAAACTTTCTCCATTTGTACGATGGTCAATATTCACGTTTGACTGCCCCTGAGATAAAAAAGATCGATTTCTTTCCCGATCAATTTGATGAGGAAACGCGCTCAAAAATAATCTTGGACGAAAAACGCGGTCGCATCGAATTTTTAAAACATTATGCAGATCTCAGCGCCAGGATTGTGGATGAAGCGATCGCTTCTTTTCGCACTAGAATTCTGCAAAAGGCGCGGATGGCTAAGGAAATCCCGCCGATTAGCCGTCCGAAAGCTGTAGAGGGCGAATTATACAGCTACGAAAAAGGAATACTCATCATTCGAGATCCCGAGTTTAACTTATCGATCGAAGAGGATTTTAATCCAGAAAGGGTTTCAGAGGAGCGCAAAAAGGCCCATCGCGACTCAAACGATCTACTGACTGTAAAACCTGATAAGTTTGAGGGCCAAGCTCTCCTGCTTTATCCCGATGGAAAAATTAAAGGCGAGATGTTCTATCACAACGATGCCCTGCATGGCCCCTCTTCCTTCTACTTACCCGATGGCACACTCATTGCCCGTAGCTGGTTTTACCAAGGCAAACGCGTAGGTAAAAGTTGGCAATATTACCCCTCTGGACAAATCTATAGTCTCCAGCGCTATAAGGAAGGGATTCGGCAGGGGAGGCAGCACTATTACTATCCGAATGGTGTGTTAAAGACCGATCTCAATTTCCAAGAGGGTCTTTTAGAGGGCGATACATGGCTGTATTTTCCCAATGGCAAGCCGAAACGCACTCAGAGGTTTGTCAAAGGCAAGTTAAATGGCACAGAACGCTTGTGGAATGAAGATGGGCAGTTGATCACGCAAGCGGAATATCGCAACAATTTGCCCTATGGCATGACCCGCACTTGGCACGACAATGGCCAACTTTCAAAAGAGGTTGTGTTTTACGATGATCCAACCAACTACGACCTGAAGTTGTGGGACGAACATGGACGCTTAGTCAACAAAAAAACGTCGCTGCCGTCCCACCCTTTAGAGGATGTATTCAAAAAATCCAAAGATCTGCAGAATGTCATCGATTCCCTTTCCCAACAAATCGTGAAGCTCAAAGAAAATGAGTAATGTTTTTGCTAAAAATATCGAATTGTGGTCCAAGATAGATCCTAAGCTTGCTGTTTGGCTGCAATATCTCGAACCTAATTCCTTAAAAAAGCTGCCCGCTGAGAACCCCAAAGAAGCGAAGAATTGGTTTGCCCATTTGGACCTACAAAAAGTCCATGTTTTGTACGTTTATGGCGTTGGGTTAGGATATTATTATGAGGCGGCCAAAGAGTGGCTGGCGAAAGATAAAAACAGACGACTTGTCTTTTTAGAAGATGATTTAGACGTTCTTCACGCTCTTCTGCATACTCAAAGAGCGACCGAAATGCTTCAAGATCCGCAAGTCCAACTTTTGTACTTTAAGGATTTGGAAGATACAGAAGCTGTTTTTGAAGTGCTTTACTGGAACTTCGCTATGACGCGCATTGTCGTCTCCGCTTTGCGCTACTATGAACAGCATAAAGCTGATCTGTATGCCAAATTGCGCCATAAAATTGCCTATGATTCGGCTGTCAAAAATGCGCTGGTTGATGAGTATCTTCGCTATGGGGGCGCCTTCTTCATCAATTTCTACAAAAACATGTTGAGTTTGCCAGGTTCTTATCAAGGCAATAAAACGTTTGGTTCCTTTCGCAAAGTGCCTGCGATTATCTGTGGAGCGGGTCCCTCGCTAGCAAAAAATCTTCCCAAGCTTGCAAAGGTGTTAGATAAAGCCTTAGTCTTTGCCGGAGGGTCAGCGCTCAATGCCTTAAATGCAGCCGGCATTCAGCCGCATCTTGGAGCTGGAATTGACCCGAACCCCGCTCAATACACGCGTCTCAGCTCAAATCAAGCCTATGAAGTCCCGTTCTATTACCGCAATCGCATGTACCATGATGCCTTCGAGGAGATCCATGGACCCCGTCTATATATTCCGGGATGTGGGGGCTATGATATTTCGGAATATTTTGATGAGCGTTTAAAGCTTGAACAGGAATTTTTAGATGAAGGCCACAACGTCATCAACTTCTGTCTTCAGATCGCTCACCAGCTAGGTTGTAACCCGATTGTATTTTTAGGCATGGATTTGGCTTTCACTGGCATGAAGGCCTATGCACCAGGTGTGGAAGAAGATGTTCAGTTTGATCCAAATAAGTTTACCGACTTAGATGATTTCGATGCTAAACCCCTGTTGTTAAAAGACATTTATGGAGAGCCTCTCTACACCCTTTGGAAATGGGTGGCAGAAGCTGACTGGATTGGAGAGTTTGCAAAAGAGCATCCCGATACCACGCTCATCAACGCAACAGAAGGCGGTCTTGGCTTTCCGGATGTCCCGAACATATCCTTAGATGAAGTCGTCGACCAGCATTTGGTGCGTTCATATCCAATCCCAGATAGGTTGCAGGGGGAGATCCAAAGCAGTGCGATGCCCCATGTGACCTTGCCTAAGGTGGTCAAACTCATGTTGGATTTGCGTGCAAGCTTACAGCGCTGTGTGGAGGATTTTGATATTTTATTGGAAGAAAACGCTAGCATGCGTGGGAAAAAAGGAATCTTACAAAGTGGCCGCGCAGCCTTGGTAGAGACTGAATTAGCGGAAGAACCGGCCTACCAGTATGTGCTGGAAATTTTCAACCAAGTGCAAGTCCGGCTTTACAACCGCAATCTTCAAGAGCTAAAAAATGCGACCGAGAAGAAGCGCTTAGGATTGAAGTGGGATTTGAACGATAAGCGCTTTACCTTCCTTCGCGATGTGGCTAGGGTCAATGTGGGGTTGATCGATTTAGCTTTAGAACAAAAGCCTGTGAAACGCAAAAAATACAAAGGGGCACTTCCCGATGCAACTTTGCCAGAATTTAAAATTCCGGATTTTAAACCCGTTACTTTGCCTAAATTGCCCATGGAGGGACAAAAACTGCCCTCTGGGCATATGGTGAACGTGCTTAAGCAATATGGGAAACCGGCCGAAGAGACGCGTTTGCTTTTAGATGGCGTCCTGGATGGCCAGTGTTTACTCCATTACCCTGATGGCAAGATCAAAGCAGAGATGTTTTACAAACAAGGGGTTTTGCATGGACCCTCCACCTATTTTTCCGCAAAGGGCGCTGTGTTGGCGAAGAGTTTTTATGTGGATGGCAAGTTGGAGGGGACAAGCAAATGGTATTACCTCACAGGGGCTGTGTACGCCATCCAACGTTTTCGCAAAGGGCTTTTGCATGGCAAACAAGAGTATTATTATGCCGATGGTAAGCCCAAGACACTCCTTGAATATCACGATGGGGTGCTTCAAAAAGTTGACATCGATCCCGCAGCTGTCTAAAATCAGTCCTCAACCAGGAGGCTGACTATGACAAAGAAGTTTATTTTAGTCTTATGTGTTTTATCAACGACATTGTGCGCAACTGAATCAATAAGTGATCAATTGCAAGCTAAATTAGTAAAAGCGGGTGCTCAAGCGCGTAAATCGGCCTATGCACCCTATTCAAAGTTTAATGTGGGGGCAGCAGTTTTGACCGATGATGGCCGCATTTACACCGGTTGCAATGTGGAAAATGCTTCTTACCCACTTACCTGTTGTGCTGAGCGTGTCGCCGTTTATAAGGCCGTGTCAGAGGGGGCACGCAATATCATAGCGGTAGCCGTCATAGTGCCAGGTGGGGGAACGCCCTGTGGAGGTTGCAGACAGGTGTTAAACGAATTTAACCCTGACATGCTAGTGCTTTATGGGGATGAAGCGGGTAACCTGACGAGCTCTTCCAAGTTAACCACATTGCTTCCAGATGCCTTTGGGCCACATAATCTGAAGTAAGCAAACCGGCCCAGGATTTTTCCTGGGTTTTTTTTCTTGACAACCTAATTCCCTTTTTGATAAAAGACCGCGGCTTGTCTAAGCAAGGAGGCCGCTCATGGCTAGCATCGCACCCTTATCCGTTGTTCAGCATAACTTTGATGTCCTCATTCACGTTGCCCATGCAATACCACCCGGAACGCCTTATCAGCCTGATACCTTAAGTCACTATCTTTACCCCGACCTCTTCACTCCCGAACAAACCTTTCACAATCGGGGGCTGCACACCTGGTCATTGGCTATACGCATCAATCGACGCCTCAAAAGTTTAATCATCTGCAACTATGAGCCTCCGTCACATCAACAGCGCCTTCTCACAGCCCTTCAACTGACCCATCGCTCCTATCACCATGCGCTTAACGAACTGATTCAAACGACCTTGCCCCTCCTGCAAAACTTCCTCACGAGAGTATGTCAAGGTCTTCCTGCTGATGATCTGGCCATTCGGCCGACGATGCAGGCGATCCAAGATTTTCATGACCGCACCCGCTTCTTTCTGGAGAATTCTGGTTCCCGTTGGCTCTCCGGCTTATTTCAGAGCTATTTTTGTGCAGATTGTTACAGCCATTTTCACTCGATTGGCAAAGCTTATGCCATCACGCGACTGCATCAGGCATTGGCTAGAGAACTTCCTGTTCTCGAAAGAGGTCTGCCCTACCCACTCATCGTGCGACTATTTTATGGCTTTCAAGATCCCCAACCCCTTAAGACTTTTCTGACCCTGCTTTGCACACAACGCATCGGCGTATCCTTACTCACGCAAGGATTACAGGGCATTTGTGAGCATGCCCATAAATTCACACCCCTAGCGCATGCGCAAGAGCCCTCTTTTGGACGTCTTTTAGCCATTATGCATGCTAGTTGTGTCGAGCTTTTAAATGATAAACTCATCGATTTCAACGTGTTAGAACAAGATGATCCCGACTTTATTAAATGGCGCAATCTCCGGGAGGATCAGACGATTGTGCTAACGCGATTTGAAGAGTTGCAGGGGCAAAGATCTCTTTTCATCACGCGTTTTGTCATCGGTTCCCAGGTGGGTGCCAAACCGGAAGGACAAAGTGACCAAACCATCCACTTTGCAATTAAAAGTGGAACAGAACAAAAAATCGTGACAGACTCTGAAGTGGATTGCGAAGTGCTGTTGCGCACTTGTCAAGCGGAAGAAGAGCCCCTACAGAATTGTTCCGACTATCTCCTCTGTTTTTCCCATAATCGAATCAGTTTAGGCATTCGTCAAGAAGCCTACCAAGCCCTTGAAAATTCTCCTTTTACGCACTGTGGGATGGAATGGAATATGATGGAGTACATCAGCCAAGAAGGCGTTGGCCTCTCCGAAAGGCTCTCTCATCCCTTCTTCGGCCCTGATTGGGAGAAAAGAAAAAGCGATCCCTATTACCAACGCTTGGCCTGTCAAATCGTTGCCAATGTGGTCCAGATGGAAAATACGCCCGTCCCCCTATCCCCAAAGTATATCATGATGGGCAAAAGCGCTCGCGTCAAAGAATCGGGAACTCTCTTTGCGAAAAGTGTCAAATTGCCCCTCAAAGGCAAACGCGACCTCCTCGCTCTAGAAAATTATCTCCATGAACTAGCAGGCGATTCAGAAGCCCTTTTAGATAGTTTGTTGCAGGTTTCTAAGTTCAATCAGCTTCCTGAATACCGTCTTTTTAGAGATGAAGCCCTTAAAACTTTCCAAGAAGTGAGCAGCTATGCGCCTTTTGGAATTGCCGAACTGCTCTTTGGAGAGGATGCGAATCAAAAAGGAGTCAAAAAGCTGCAAGAACAGATGCGGATGGCGTTTAGAGAAGCGTGTGAAGAGATTGCCCAACTCCTTCGGCAAAGCGATCTTCCGCGTGAAATGGAGGTCAAAATTGAAACCATTGCGCTAGATATTTTTTATCGCAGTCGCCGGGCCTTTCAGACTCCTCCCTTATACAGGAGAAGGATTATTGAAAAATTTACTGAGTCGCAACAACCATGAATTATCCTCTCGTTGCGACTTTAGCAATTCCGTTTTGGTATGGAGCTTCTACAGCTACCAAGCTCAGATGGGCTTTTAAACGCTACACGCGCTTTAAACCCTATCTAAACTTAACTGCAACACCCACCCAGTTGTTAGGGCATGGGGTTCATCGCTTCTTTTTTGATGAAACGGCGATCAAGGTCTTTGGTTATTTTCTGCTTTTTGCTTCACGCTGTAACCAGCTGTGTCAACAACAGCGCGCAACTAAGGGTGCTTATTTTAAGCTTGTGGATGCTTGGCGCAATACCTATCCGCGTTATGTGCACACCCCAATCATGCAAGATAATGTGATGACCCACTTTTTTGGTCGTGCAAGGCTGACTTGCTGGCTACACGCCACACAAACTCAACGCATGCGCGTCCAGCGCATCGTCAGCTGCCATTTCTATCTTTGTTGGCAGCTTTTTCTTTTAGCTATGCGCATCATGGATCTTCTCGATCTTTTCTTTGCAGAGCAGCGCGAAAGAGAGGAAATGGTGCATGATAGCTTTAAATTTGAATTGTACAATTTGAAGGATATTCTCACTGATTTGCGGAATAATAAAGCCTTGATTCGTGACAATCTTAGGTTTGTCATCTTACAAATTAACCGGGTTCTTTTTTGCACGGGTTCCTCCCTTCGGGGAAATGCGGATTTTATTTTACAGGGGATTGAACGCAATCTATTTAGATCTATTGACCTCATTCAGAATTCAGCCGAAAAGGCGCGTTCCTTTTATCATGAGATTTCCTTATGGGCCTGGGGAAAATTGCGCGAATGGAAGAAGGAGGAACAGCTGAAATCCGCCTCCCTCCCCTCTCCTGAGACTTATGCCCTGTGGCCAGAAAAAATCTCTAAAAGGATACAACTAGTAACCGTACATTCTCCACAACCAAGCAAATACATTCCACTAACCGTGCAACAGCCCTTTGTATCAAAGCGCGATAAAAATCCCCTCAAAGACATCCCCCGCGTTTTTTAATGGTACAGGCTGTTAAAATGCTCCCGCGGTCGACTTGGGACTACGTCCCTCTTCTCCCTTTGGGGGGGAGCACATGGCGCTTTCTAGGCGACTGTGAGGGCAGGGAAGTGGCTCCCGCGGTCGACTCGGGACTCCGTCCCTCATCTCCCTTTGGGGGAGGAGCACATGGCGCTCTCTAGGCTACTGTGAGGGCAGGGAAGTGGCTCCCGCGGTCGACTCGGGACTGCGTCCCTCCTCTCCCTTTGGGGGAGGAAGCACATGGCGCTCTCTAGGCTACTGTGAGGGCAGGGAAGTGGCTCCCGCGGTCGACTCGGGACTACGTCCCTCATCTCCCTTTGGGGGAGGAAGCACGACGATCTTTAGGCAATATCAGGCAATGAAGTCCACATTATTTTGTATTTCATCACAGCGGCAGGGAAGCAAACTCCTCTCTGTGTTCTCTGTGGGCTCTGTGGTGGTTATTTCTGTTCCCGGGGGCATCGAGTTTGTGCTTTTTTACTACCACAGAGCCCACAGAGAGGATATTTTCAGTAATCTCTTGGTGATGAAAAACAAGCAAGACCTGATGCGTGTGGCTGATTTCCCTTTCTTGTTTTAAATTCTCCCGCGGTCGACTCGGGACTACGTCCCTCATCTCCCTTTGGGGGGGAGCACATGGCGCTTTCTAGGCGACTGTGAGGGCAGGGAAGTGGCTCCCGCGGTCGACTCGGGACTGCGTCCTGGGCGGAGCCCTTTGGGCCCAAATGGAGTTTTGCAAAAGGCTCTTTAACCATAAATTGATTTGGCCTTTAAATAACTTTAATCATCAAGGTGCAAGATCATAGCAAAAGAGGATGTGAAGTATGTCTAACGTAAGAATGCAATGGTTTTGGACCTTTTTGGCCTTTTATGTTCTTGAAGCCATCTACGCCCTATCGGAGGGGCCCCTGTGTGCTTTTTGTCAAATGGTGGATTCTGTTTACGGCGGTCTTGGCATCCTCGCGTTTTCCAATTGGATCGTGGCCTGGGGCAGCTACCACATGGTTTACGAGAAGATGAGCCGCAAAGGCCTGCTCTTTGTGTTGGCTTATCTGCCCTTGCGCATGGGTTGGGTCCTTTTCTTTTCTCCTGCATCCGTTGGCTATGCCTTTGCTATCCTGGGAGCGCTGTATTGGCTGTTGAGTCTGCAGCTATTTTTGGAGGCGAAAGCGCCACGGCAGGTGAGCATGTTCCCCAGCGTAAGCTACACCGATGCGTGGACCGGCAATGACTTCTTTTGCTTTAGCGATGACCCCGCGATCTTCGATCCAGATGGGCGGCCCATCTAAGGGCAATCCATTATGACTTTTGTTGATGCCAAGAGCCTGTGAAAGCGTGCCAGGCCCTCCTGCAAGGGTTTTGTCTACTTTGCTTTTGTTTCGTCTTAAGAGCATGACGTCGATGCCAATTTCGGGTTTAATCGCTCTGATGAGAATGGCATGGGGGATCTCACTTAAATTAGTGACGACATTGAAGAGGTAATGCAAACCGTAACATTGATAAACATAGCAAATTCCACCCGCCTGATACATCGCTTCATTGCGTTTCGTTCTACGGTTAGCAAAGGCGTGGGAGGCTTTATCTTCTGGCCCGCGATAGGCTTCCGTTTCAATAATCATGCCGCCGGTGAGTTTTCCACCGATTTTTGTTAGAAGGTATTTTCCCAACAGGTTGCGGCTTAAGTGGAGGACATCTTCATCCTGATAAAAGGCTGTCGATAACACCGTCATGCTTCAAAGTTATAGGCGTTCAGCTTATTGCGTAGGGTTCTTATGCTAATTCCCAACACTTCCGCTGTTTTTGTCCGGTTGTTTTGTTGTGCTTGCAGTGTCTCGATGATAAAACGCTTCTCCAGCTCATCCAGCGTGGATCCAATCGGCAGAACTGTCCCTGATGGAACCACTTGCACGGTTTGTTCTAACTGCAATAACTCGGGCCCTATCGTGGGGCTCGCATCCATCACAACGGCTCTTTCGATCACATTTGCAAGCTCGCGTATATTTCCAGGCCAATTATATTGCTCCAGCTTTTTTTCGGCATCCGCAGTGAAGCTTTTAAGCTTGGAGTGATTTTCTTGCGCGACTTTCTTTAAAAAGTACTTCGCCAATGGCAAAATATCCTCTCTCCTTTCGCGTAAGGGGGGAAGATGAATGGGAACGACGTTGAGGCGATAATACAGATCTTCCCTAAGCACCTTTTTGGCAATTGCATCCTTAATTTCGCGATTGGACGTTGAGATCAACCTCACATCGACCACGACGGGTTTTGTTCCCCCGACGCGCTCAAATTCCTGCTCTTGGATCACTCTGAGAAGCTTAGCTTGCAAAAGAAGGGGAATTTCGGTGATTTCATCGAGCAATAAAGTTCCTCCGTTGGCCAGCTCAAAACGCCCTAAACGCTTGGCGTTTGCCCCTGTAAAGGACCCTTTTTCATGCCCAAAAAATTCCGATTCGATCAGCGTCTCTGGAATGGCTGCGCAGTTGACCTTGATAAAGGGTTTTTGCGACCTTGTAGACTGGTAGTGCAAGGCATGGGCGATCACTTCCTTGCCTGTACCCGATTCCCCGCTGATGAACACGCTGGCGTTGGTTTTGGCCACCCGTTCGACATCAGCTAATACTTGCTTTATCGCAGGGCTTTCTCCAATGATGTCTAAGTAGGGACGGGAGTCTTGGCGCAGGTAATGGTTTTCAGCGACCAGTGAGACATGTTCCTTGCCTTTCTCGATGATGGCGAGAATCGCATCTGCAGTAAAGGGTTTAAGCAGATAGTGAAAGGCGCCTAAACGCATGGCTTCCACCGCATTTTCAATGCTGCCGTAGGCGGTGATGATGACGACTAAAAGACTGGGATTAAGTTCTTTGGCCTTTTTCAGGAGTTCTATTCCTGTAAGTCCAGGCATTTTCATGTCGGTAATCAACATATCAAAGGAGGCTTCTTTGAACAAATCTAAGGCTTTTTGTCCATTGTCTGCAGTGACCACCTCGAAGCCCTTCTGGCGCAAGGTTTCCGCGAGGACGTCACACACAAGTATCTCATCATCAACTAATAATATTTTTTCTATAGCCATTGCATCCCTGGGGGTTTCTTCTATCAGTATAGTAAAATCCAAAAACTAGCAAGTTCCCCTTGTTGAAAATCGGTCAATATGTGATAATTCTATCTTCCAACGTTTTTAGGAGACCCAATGTCACGTTTCACAGGCAATAAAAATCGCGTTGCACGCCGTTTCGGCATTAATATTTTTGGCCGTACTCGCAATCCAATGCTACATAAGCCCAATCCTCCGGGCCAACACGGTGCACGCCGCCGTAAAAAGTCGGACTATGGCTTGATGCTGGAAGAAAAACAAAAGCTCAAGGCTATCTATGGAATGCTGAGCGAAAGACAGCTCGTCAATTACTTTAAAAAAGCCCTCGCTAAGAAAGGCAATACGTCCGAGTTGTTAGCTGAATTGCTAGAGTGCCGTCTCGATAACGTCGTCTATCGCTTAAAGCTGGCGTCCACGATCTTTGCCGCGCACCAACTCGTCTCCCATGGCCATATCCTCGTGGATGGCAAAAAGGTAGACCGCCGTTCTTTCCATGTGCGCCCAGGCATGGTGATCTCGGTTAAAGAGAAATCGCGCAACCTAAAGAGCGTCCAAGAAGCCGTGGAATCCTCGACGCGCTCGATTCCCGACTATTTATCGGCTGATGCTTCTAGCTTTTCGGGACAACTCGTAGCAAAGCCTCTCCCAGAGCAGATGCCCTGGCCCATCGAGATCAATTTGCACGAAATCTGCGACTTCTTAGCCCACACAACTTAAAGACGCGCAGCTGAAACACAATTAGACGCAAAGGCGCAAAGACGCAAAGCTTTTTAAGGTGCTTAATCCTAAGTACCTAAAATTAGCCTTCCTCTTTGCGCCTTTGCGTCTTTGCGTCTAAAAATGCATTAGGCATCCACCCCAAAATATCGTCTACTTTGCAGAGCTTTGCCACCACTAGGAAGGGAGCAAGAAAGGCCCCTAATTGCACGAGCAAATTCATCCAAGGAGTACCAAAGGCCAGCCAGTAGTTAATGGAGAGAAGGCCCGCACTTCCCGCGGCGGTGGCAAGGCTTATTTTAGCCATGCTTGGCCAAAAAGCGGAGGAGATGATGGCCATTCTCTTTCTTAAGAAGTGCGCGAGATAAAAGAAGTTAAACCAGGCACTGATGCTGGTCGCCCAAGCGACGCTGGCTGCTCCAAGTCCTAATCCACTAATCATCAAAGTGTTAAGAATGACATTCAACCCCATTGCTAAAACGGCGCCTTGCGAAGGGGTGCGATAGTCGTCTTGAGCATAAAAAGCCGGACCTAAAATGAGCACGAAAGTCATCGGGATTAACCCAAACCCATAAGCCCATAGGCATCCTGTTGTGCCCTGGACTGAATCGGCGCTGAAGAGGCCTCGTCCATAAATCAATTGGATACTCAACTCACCCAAAAGAAAAATGCCGACCGTGATCGGCAACATGATTGCCAGGCTGCGTCGCAAAGCAAAGTCTAAAAAGCGCGTATAGTTGGCGGCGTCGTTGTTTTTAATCGCCCGTGCAAGCGGAGGAAGAAGCGCCCCAGAAATCGCAATCCCAAAGAGTGCCAATGGAAGTTGTTGGATGCGAATGGCATACCACAAATAAGCTGGTCCTTCAGGCTCCGCATAACGGGCGAACAAAGAATCTAAGGCATTGTTGATTTGAGCGGCTGAGATGCCAATCATCCCCAAAAATAGAGGTTTGGCCAGCAGGCGAAGGTCTTGGGATAACCATTTGACATTGTAAAGGGATCTGACCCCTAAGCCACGCAAAATCGCCAGCGTTTTGGGCAAGGTGACGGCCCACTGAGCCGCACAAGCCACTATGATAAACAAGGAGAGCCAAGGCATGGCCTGCGACGCCTCCCACTTCCATAAGCAAAAGAGTCCCACAATCCAAATCGCATTAAAAGCACAGGGCGCCACGCTTGAAAGAAAGAAGTTCTTTTCACATTGCAAAAGGGAAGCATTAAGGCCGTACAGGCAAATAAACACTAAGCTCGGCATCATGATTAAAGTCAGGATCACGATTTCCCGATTGCCTGGGGCAAGGTCTCCCCACAAAACGATCCCTCCGAGGAGGGCCATCACTATGGCCGCTATCACAATCAACAAACCAGAAATTCCAGCTGCTAAATCGCAGAAAAATGCCCCGCTCCGCACGGGATCCTCCCTCCGCAACTTTTCAAAGTGAGGAATAAAAGCCGTCTGTAAGGCGCCTTCGCCGAGCAACCGCCTAAGGAGGTGAGCTAGTCGAAACGCGACTAAGAAGGCCGCTGCAGCCTCCTGAGTGCCAAAGGCGAAGGCCATGATGATGTCGCGAAGGAAGCCTGTGAGGCGGGAAAGCATCGTTCCAGAAAAAAAACGCCCTGCAGAATGGGCAATGGAATGGGTGGTATCGCGCATGATGGATGTGAGATTACATCATTTGCGCTTTTTTTTGGCGCTCATCATCTTTTTAAATTCATCTAGATCATTCGGATGCTTGTATTTTTCCTTGAGTTTCTCCATTACGGGGTCGCTGTATTGGGTGCCTCTGAAGTCGGTCACACCCATCTTTTTCTTTTCTTCTAACTCTTTAATTAGGTTGTTTTGCATCGATTGCATGCGATCGAGAAGATTCTTAAATTTAGGATTTTTTTTGGCTTGTTCGATCCCCATCTCTAAAGCAATGTAGGCCCCTGGTAACTCCTCCATCTGCAGCCAACAATCCGCTATGTGGTACTGGAGACGGGGGTTATTGGGATCCAACATGTAGCCCAAAGAGTAGTACGTGATGGCAGCAGGGTACTGCTTTAACATGTGGTAGGTGGCTCCAAGGGCCATCAGGAAACGCGGAACATTCGGACGGGCAAGACAAAGCAAACTAAAATAGGGGAGTGCATCTTTAAAACGGCCTGATTGATAGAGATTATACGCCTTCTGATAAGACTCTTCTAAATCGGCATCACTCGCTCGCATTTCCAAGGGCAAGGCGTCTTTTAACGCTAAAATCGCTTGCTCTTCTATTTCTCGAGAGGGGGTCCAGCGTGGCAGTTCTTCCCCAAAAAGGTCGATTTCGATTTTCTCTGGCATTTGCAACCTCAATTATGCAGCTATAAAGTGGATGGCCGATTTTTGCCAGTAAGAAGATTCTTGTCTGTTAATTTGTTCGATCCACTTAGCGATTTCTTCGATTCCTTCCAATAGGGTTTTGGTCCCTTGTTGCATGATCTTATCCGATGTGCCCAATTGCACATACTCAGCTTGCAACATTGCCATTTCAAGTGCTTTTTTGGCATTGTCTGCATTCCTAAAGGCCATCACCAAATTGCCCGCTCCTTGCACACAGCCCTCAAGGGCATTTTTTCCCAAGTCTATCATGCTGGAGTCCAAGGTAAAGGAACGACTGCCCACCCTAATTGTCGTCTTCAAAGCGTTATTTGCAGCTTCTTTCATGGCCTCTTTCTTAAAGGCTGCTACAATTTTATCCGTGTCGTCGCCTTGTCTGAGGATGATGTTTTTAATTTTATCTGCACCTCGGGAGGCCGCTTTCATGCCTTGGGCAAGGGTCTCTTTCACCGTTTCTGCCGCTGTACGGGAAACCGTGACCGATTCTGCTTCTTCTACATTCTTCATAGCCGATTCTGCAGCTTCTTCCAAAAATTTCTCCGCTGCTTGTCGCACGGCTTGCTTAGCAGCTTCGCGTTCGGCCGGTTTAGCGAACTGTTGAAAATCTTGTGAGAGGACTTTTTCCATCGATTGGCGCATGCTCTCTTTAATTTGCTCTTTGATCTGCGTACGCATGGCTTCGGTAATCACTTGTTTGGTTTGCTGCGTCGTCGTTCTTACAGCTGACTGGGTGGTTGTCTGAGCTTTTTCTGCTGCTTGAACAGCCTGTTGTTGAATTTCGACGGAGGAGTTTTCTATTTTCTGCGCGATTAGTGAAGTTTGTCTTGCGGCAGTGGCAGTGACCGTTTCGGCCATCTCGCCTAACCCCTCAGCGGCTTCTTCTGCAACCTCTTCAGCAATCTCTTCCGCTTGTGCTTCTGAGATTCCTTTAACTCCTTGAAGAGAGGCCCTAGCAGCTTCTTTTGCTGCCGCCTTCGCTGCCGCTTTACCACCGGTTTGAAAAGCCTGATCGGCTTTTTCAGCTGCTGATTCCGATGCTCGCATAAGAGCGGAGCGCACCTCTCCTTTTCCGATGTTGACGCCTGCTTTTAGCGCTGCTTCTAAAGCTCTCTGCAAGATTTTATCTGTCACTTGAGTGACTTCTTTTACAGTTGTTTCAGCAACCGAGCGCGCTGCTGCTTGAATGACTTGGGCGGGAGCTGCCTCCCCTTGAGCCATAGCGGCCTCAGCAATAGCCTTGCCCATGGACTTAGCACCAGCTTTTGAGAGGCCCTTAACCCCTTCTAAAGATGTTTCTGCAGCTGCCTGAGCGGCGGCTAATTTGCCTCCTGCTTTGACAACAGCTGCTGCAGCATCGGCAGCTTGCTCTGCTACAACAAAGGAGTCCATAGTTTGTCGACCAACATCCATAGCGACTTTTGTAACTGCTTTTGCTGCAGGGGTCTTTGCGCTCTTTAATAAAGCCATGGTGGATTCTTGTGCTGCATTAGCAGCTTCTTTCAAGGCATTCTGGCTAACACGTGCGCCTGCTTTTACGGCTTGTTCTACGATTTCTTTCATCGCTTCTTCGCCAATTTCTTTGCCGCCATTTTGGATGATAGCTTGAGCGACCTCTCTGCCAACAACGGCCCCAGCTTCTCTTGCGACTACTTTTGCGGTCGCTTCTGTAGCAGCCTTTGCGCCGACTTCCATCGCTTCTTTACCAGCGATTTCAGCTACGTTGGCAGCCATTTTAGAAACTAAGGCTGCCACCATTTCGGGCTGGCAGGCGATAATCGATAATGCCATTTCAGCTACCATGTAGACCATCTGGCAGACCATATCGCAAGTGGCTGCATCTTGTTTTCCCACGACATGCATGGCAACCAAAGGATTCAAAGTCAATTGTCCTAGGCGCAACATCTGGGCTACTTGGTTGACTGCACCGCCGGTCATGGTGTCGATATACCATAGAGTCATCTTTGCGACATCCTGATTTAAACCCTGCAAGGGAGTGATAATTTGTGCAGTAGCAGCTAGGGTGAGTAGAGTAGGACCTAGGAAGATGTTGATTCCAGGGAAGAATAAAGCGGTAGCGACCTCCAGAACTTGAATGACCATGCCCGCCTTGTGAGCGTTTTCCGTGGCTTTTCTCTGTTCTTCCAGCTGCTTAGCTTGCTGAATTTCTTGGACTTTCTGCTTATCAAGCTGAATGGCTTCTTGTATCTTAGCAAGTGTCTTCATGCCTTGCGATTGGCTTATCTGACAGGAAAAGAGAGTTTCTCGCATGTTGTCCAGTGAGGAACTGATGGCAAGCATGAGATCCGCATAAGTGGGTTTTTCTGGCCCAGCCACGAATTTTGAGGCAAATTTGCCAGCGGCCTGCGTATAAGAGTCCGCATAATTGACGATTTTAATGCCAGCCGTATAATCGCGAGGAGCCGCTGCTCCAATGCCTTCTAAGGGATTTGAATTAAAAGAGCGCAGGCGAATCCTTTCATTGGGGCGTGTGCCTTGGACGTTGGCGGCCCCTTGAGCTGCTTGCGCTTCCTCGGGTTCATCCGTCTCCATGGCCTCTGCGATCCCTAAAGTGCCAGAATCATCCTTCATGCCCAAAGAG
>Ga0206912_1076_pt1 | contig 29405 bp, 27 predicted proteins | sample Alteio_BWOrgHeat_75_FD_152933 | JGI IMG/M metagenome (GOLD analysis project Ga0206912, IMG submission 152933) | Enriched cells from forest soil in Barre Woods Harvard Forest LTER site, Petersham, Massachusetts, United States -... | ecosystem: Environmental > Terrestrial > Soil > Temperate forest >... | reverse complement strand
TAAGGATTAAAACGATTACCGAATATCATCGGGTTATGGGACTTCCCAAGCCGGAGCATCCGTTAATCAGCATCATCAATTTAGAATCCGTTTTGCATCCGCCCGGCGATAATCCAATAAATCTGGTATTTGATTTTTATTCGATCTCTTTGAAAAGGGATTTCCGTGCTAAAATAAAATATGGCCAGCAGGAATATGATTTTGATGAAGGCATCATGTTTTTTATTTCACCCGGACAGGTTTTCGGAATTGAAATGAATAAAGATGCCGTTTTAAAAAGATCGGGATGGCTCTTACTGGTTCATCCCGATTTTTTATGGAATTCACAGTTAAGAAAAACAATAAAGAAATACGAATACTTTAAATACTCGGTGCATGAAGCCCTTTTTCTTTCGGAGAAAGAAGAAATAACTATTATGGGCATGTTGCATAACATTGAACAGGAATATCATTCAAATATTGATAAATTCAGTCAGGGTTTAATTATTGCCCAATTGGAATTATTGCTTACGTATGCTGACAGATTTTATCATCGTCAGTTCATAACCAGAAAAATATCCAGCCATAAAATCCTGGATCGCCTCGAAGATATTCTTACAGAATATTTTAACGAAGACCATTTATCCCATAAAGGATTACCATCTGTTCAATATGTTGCTGACAAGTTAAACGTATCGCCAAATTATTTAAGCGAATTGCTTAAAGTACTCACAGGACAAAGCACACAACAGCATATTCATGAAAAATTGATTGAAAAAGCAAAAGAAAAACTTTCTACTTCTGATTTATCCGTAAGCGAAATTGCTTATGAATTAGGCTTTGAACATCCCCAGTCTTTCAGTAAATTATTCAAAACAAAAACCAGTCTTTCTCCTTTGGAATTCAGGCAGTCGTTTAATTGATGAACTACTGCTGTTATCACAGTGACTGCCCGTAAAATTTCAGTAATTAATACGTATAGGATTTAATTGCGATCAGGTTTACTTCGGCGGTATAAGTGCTGTCTTCTATTAAACGGTTATTGCCATCGAACGTATAAAAGTGATTTATTGTTTCAGTTGACCCGCCGGAATTCTGAATCTCTGTTTTTATAAAGTTTATCGGTGTCGGAAGAAAGGACTGGCCCAGTTTTAATGTATAAGGTAAATTGGTATAATACGTATAGCTGATCGATACGCCCTGGTTATCCTGCGAAGAAACAACATTTCCAAGATTGTCAAATGTATAATACGTCGCGTTATACAGACTGGTACCGGAACTTGAATAGTTGTAAATATTTTCCTGAATGACCTGCTTATTTCCGTTATAAATATATTTTTCCGTCGTCGTATCCCCTGCATTGTCATATTGGAAAGTAGTATCCAGCCAGGAGGAACTGTTCAGCCACATTATTTCATGGATGTTCAGTACCCCACCCTCATAAAGATCCATCGTCACTTTATTTGCTGCAGGATAAGTATATACAAAATTGATGGTTGGAGGGGAGGGAATTGCTGTTAAAGCCGTTAGCCGGCCATTTGCGTCATAAGAAAGGTCATAGGTGGTGAGACTATTACCAATAATAGAAGAACGGATATCTTCTGTATAGGTTTTTGGAAGGGAGGAGTTGTTGTTTGAAGCACTATTATCTTTTTTACAAGACGATAAAAATACAATGCCGGCAGTGATTATAAGAATAAATGAATTTCTCATTTTGGAAGATTTAAAGGACCTGTTAATTCAGAATAGCTAAAGTAAATACAATAGTGCTGATTGCTTAATAAAGCGGTTACCTGAAGAATGAATATAGTAAATGTATGCGACTGGCCATTGACTAGGGGTTTATACTTAGTCCGGGCCCTGGGTCAGTCATTATCAAGGTATATCCTCATTTTAGTCTGTCCACATATACCGCATCATAATTGTTTCCTGAATATGCATTGAGCCCTACATCATCGAGGTCAACCATTCCATTTGAAATAGAACTGATGCGTCCGATCTGAATGGTGGCGCACAGACCGGGATTTAGTGTCCGGTCTGAGTAATGTCCTGATGTAGAAGTGGGCGCGGCAAGAATATAATCCCCAACCTGCAGTCCGGAAGATCCGCCGAAGGAAGCTGTCCATCCGGATCGGTCAATTTTGAAGGAGGGTAAAAACGGAAGTTTAAATAAGGTATCTCTTTTTTGAGAATAATAATAATTCACATTCTCAAATTTCGGAGAAGGATAGTTATTTATACCAAAACCGTAAAGGGCAACGATGATCGGAGGATTATTCAATGTCATATCCCTGAACAATACATTCAGGTTACTGAAATTCAGTCTGTGCGTATAACTATTATCATAATACCTCAGCATGCCGCCTTCGAAATTTGCCCAGCCGGAAAGCAGATAGTCAGCAGCCGGCATTCGGGGACCTGAAAGAAAATCTATTTGAGTATTGATAAAATTTGCCATGGGACCCACATTTCCTATTCTGAAAATACTTTCAGAATAAATATCCTGGCAGGAAAGCGGGAATCTGGTGGTTGTAATATTAAACAGTTCATTCACATTTCCCGCTATATTCCAGTTTTCGCAGAATACTGATCCGCCTCCAAGGCCCTGGCCATAATTCACTCCATCAAGAATAGTATGTGTGCTGGCCCAGCATTTTAATCCCCGGATATTAATTGATTTGGACTGGTCCTGGCAGATAGCGATTGCTACACGGCAGGCTTCAATATCATCTTCCAAAAAATTTATCATTTCATCGTTCTGGGTTGTTCCATTCGGAGAAAGACATGCTCCTACCATAAAATACTTGATACTGCAATGATCGATGGTTACATCGGACGTTCCCCCCCTCGTTCCGCTTTTATTTGTATCGGGGTCAATGGTAATACCTGCATAAGGCGAATAGCGACTATCAGAAACGGAGCCATCATTCCATTGAGCAAAACTGAGCGTTCCAATAGTATAGTTGTTGACAGATAAAGGGAAAATATATTTACCTGATATTGCGAGATTGGAAATGGTTATACTGCGACCATATTGAATGGTTATGGCAGATCCTGATTTCGCAGTATAATCAATGGCAGATAGGTACGCGTCAGAAGAAGATTTTGCTGAAAGCATTCCTTTCAGCGCAATAGTAAAATAACGGCCATTGTTCTGAAGTTTTAATGTCCGGCTTATTTTACTGTGACCTACCGGGAATATAACGGTTCCACACATAACCGGGTGTGCAATACAATAGGCGCAGGCGGCTGAATCAGCGATAATATCGTCAGTAATACCATCGCATTTTGCGCCGAAATCCAATACACTTACTTCACCTCCTCGTGTTTTAGGAATGCTATCCAACAGATTATACAATTTAAAAAAAGTATTGAAGATTTGAGCGGGATTATCTGAAACAATTTCGGCTGGTGCCGGATGTTCAGATTTATTTATTATTACCGGATGTAACAAGACCCGGCCGATCAACAGGAAAAAAAGAATGATTAAATATTTCATGAAAACCTCCCCGATTTTAGGGCAGCACTAATTTAGACATTCTGCAATTATAATGGTTCTTTCCCCTGTTTCGCAATGATCCAGAGAGTCTCCATCTATCGATTTCCTTATATTTATAAATCAAACTTCTTCCTTCATGATCATTATTTTCGGGATACCAAGATTCAAGCTCTTGCATTGGACTGAACCTGAAGAGGCTGACCTCGCATTTTACAATGAAACAAAAGAAAAACTGGCCACATACCCTGATCTGAAGTTTGAATCAGAAGTGAATTTCTGGAAATCATTCTGGCCCTTTTTCATTTCCTTTATTATTTTTCTGGGATCTGCTGTCTGGTTAATTTCTATTGCGAGTAAGAAAGATGAAGGAAATGATTTATTAGGGGTCTCTTTATTTTTACTGTGTTTCAGCCTCTATCCTACTATTTATGGAATCATGAAAATTATTTATTATTCCCGGTATCGCTCTCATGAAATAAAATATCATAAACGTTTCATTAACGCAGTCAAGAATTCAAAAAATTATGAAGATTTTATACAGGATTTTTATACTCGCTGAATTCCTGGTAAATAAAGAGCGCGTTATCTTAGAGTAAAGGCCTTCCAGCTTCCGCGACAGTCCTGTAATTTAATCCGGCAGTCGTACCCGCAGTTATATCAACCGTAACGCCGGTTATCTTCGAAGCCTGATCGGATGAGAGGAACACTGCAAGGTTTGCAATATCTTCCATGAGAGGCAGTTTCTTTAGCATGGTATCATCTTCCATTTTTTGGATAACGGATTTCATTATTTCTGGCCTGCTGTCAATCGCTTCCTTAAAAACCCTTGAGTCCGGAGATCCTCCCGAACGCATATTTACAACCCGCACACCATATATACCCAGTTCAGCGGCCAGGTTTTTGGAGAAGGTTTCCACAGCAGCACAAGACGGAGCAAAGCCTGCCGTATAAGGATAGCCGATACCACCAGGTGTAGCAGTAAGAAATAAAATAATACCCGATCTCTGTCTGGCCATTATCTTTCCAGCAGCGGTTGCAGTTAAAAACTGTGTCCTCATAGTAAATGTGATCGGTGTTATGAAATCATCCTCCTTCATATCAATAAGCGGTATTCCCTGTACCAGATCTACTCCGACTGCATTAAAAGATATATCTATTTTCCCCGACTGACGAACTACTTTTTCAAGATGGCTGTCAATCGCTTTTTGATCCAATGCATCCACCTGGTCCGCCTCAGCACTGCCTCCGGCTTTTTGGATTTCACGTGCGACTTTTTGTACAGAAGCGATATTATGCCCGGTTAAAAACACACGCGCACCTGCGCTGGCAAGTGCTTTAGAAACTTCACCACCTAATGATCCACCGGCGCCATATATAACTGCATTTTTATTCTGAAGTAACACAACATTAAATTTTATTTATGAAATTAATATTTTAAAACTATATCGTCATGCGATAAACAATAAACCCTGAACGCTCTGCAACCTTATCATATAATTTCCTTGCTGTCTCATTCGTTTCGTGCGTCAGCCAGTAATACCTGTATGCTCCTGCTTCTTTAGCTTTCAAATGAACACCTTCAATCAGGGCACGACCAATCCCTTTTCCGCGTAATTCATCTGCAGTAAATAAATCCTGTAAATAACATACCTGCTGAATCGCAGAAGTGCTGCGGTGAAAAAGATAATGCGCCATTCCAACCAGTTTACCCTCATATTCTGCAACCAATGCAAATACGGGTTCAGAATCATCAAAAAAACGCTTCCAGGTAGTTGCAGTAATATCAGAACCTAAAGCTGTTGGTCCCGTACGTTTATAGAATGCATTGTATCCCTCCCAGAGCGGAAGCCACTGATCATAGTCCAGTTTATTAACCGGACGGACACTTAGATTGTTTGTCATAGCGCTAAGATACAATCGGGCTCTCTAAGAACGAGCTTTAACAAATTGAATGCAACAAACCATCTTGATTTGATTGTCTTCTGAATTGACCGAAAACCAATATGAGATATTTTTTCCTGCTGCTATTTTTCTTCAATGCAATCTTCTTAAATATATATGCGCAAAATGTTCCCACTCATAAACCTTTCTCGTTAGATATTGGTGCAGGCTATGCTTTTCAACAATCCGGATCACCCGGCGGTATTATTTACATCAACCCTGGTTATGCGATTAGTGAAAGATTTCGGGCTGGTGTCCAGTTCGGACTGGCTGGTTACTGTGAGACATTTATGACATCTTCTATGCTTACACTGGATTATTATTTAGTAAATAATCCAGGATTTCGAATTTCCGCAGGAGGAGGCTATGGCTATTATACCTTTTCCTATTTACTCCCTGGAACAGAGCCACCAGAAATGACACAAGGTTACTGGACTACCGGTAACAGAGGAGGCAATATCAGAATAGGGATTGAGTGGCATCATTTGAATGTAAGGTTGGCATATCATTTCGCACCGGATTTGTGTGAAAGCAACAGTTATATCGGCGAACCAACTGTTACCACTATGTACAAAGGCAATTTCCTGGGCCTTACCCTCGGAATTCTCATCGGAGGCGGAAAAAATAAAACAAAAAACTAATAGCCGAAGATCATTCAGAACGAAGGCTTGCTTAGTCAGCCGAAGTTCACTCTGAACGAAGGCTGATTACCGGATTTGCTCTTGCAGCCTTTATCGCCTGGAAACTGATGGTGAATAAAGCGATTATTAAAGCGGCAGCACCGGATACCAGGAAAATCCACCAGCTGATATTTGTTCTGTAGGCATAATTCTGCAGCCAGTTATTCATCGCCAGCCAGGATAACGGAGTGGAAATAATGAATGACAGAAAAACAATTTTCAGGATGTCATTCGACAACATCAAAACAATATCTGCCGAACCCGCACCAATAACTTTTCTGATTCCAATTTCCTTCCTCCTTTGTTCGGCAGTGAACATCGTCAGCCCCATCAAACCCAGGCAGGAAATAAAAATCGCAAGAAAAGCAAAACCATTGGAAAGCTTACTGATGGTTTGCTCATTTTCATATAATCTTTTATAATCTTCATCAACAAAATAATATTCAAATGGAAATTTTGGTTCCATTTGTGACCAGATTTTCTCGAGATTGGCAATGGCCTCTTTCGTTTTTCCTCCTTCCGTTTTGATAAGTGCATTTCCCCAGTCGATACGTTCATTCAGATTTATAAGAAGAGGTTCAATGGGATCGTGCAGGGATTTGAAATGAAAATCTTTTACTACCCCTACAATATGACCATTAGTTTTAAAAATACTCAGTGGCTTACCAATGGGCTCTTTATATCCAATCAGTTTTAAGGCAGTTTCATTGATAATATACCCAAGTGTATCTGTAGGAAAATCAGGTGAAAAATCCCGCCCCTGTATTAATTGCAAATTCATAATCTTCAGAAAACCATATCCCACCGTTAAATGAATGACGACGGTTTTTACATTGGGATCTTTTCCTGTCCATTGCATATCATAAGCATGCGCTCCCGTTCTTGTAGGCGGCTGATCCGTCCTGGAAACATCTTTGATACCAGGCATACCCGAAATTTCCTGCTTGAAGACTTTAAATTTATTTGCCATCTCCCCCTGGAAAGGAATATAGATAAGGTTTTCTTTATCGAAACCGAGATTTTTTGTTTGCAGATAATTTACCTGTTTCACAATGATGATCGTCCCGATGATCAGTACTATGGAAAGAACAAATTGAAATGTTACCAGTCCTTCTCGCAATACCAATGCATGATCGCTGAATTTCAAAGTACCTTTTAAAACTTTGATAGGCCGGAACGAAGAAAGATATATCGCCGGATAACTGCCGGCAATAAAACCAGTCAGTACTGTAAGTCCAGTTATAGTGATCCAGAAAGATGTGGATCTGAAAGGAAATAGAATTTGCTTGTCCGTCAGCCAGTTGAAAACTGGCAATAAAAATATCACAACAACCAAAGAAACGATTACCGCAAGGATGGTAATCATTATTGATTCACCAATAAACTGGGCGAATAAAATTCCTCTTCCGGCGCCAATGGTTTTGCGCACACCTATTTCCTTTGCGCGTTTTGCAGATCTTGCTGTGGCGAGATTCATAAAGTTGATACATGCTATCAATAGAACAAAAATTGCCACCATGCTGAAAAGACGAACATATTCTATCCGGCCTCCATTTGGTTTACCTCCGTTAAAATTTCCGTTAAGGTACATTTTGTCAAATCGTTGCATACCCAGTTCCAGGTGAAAGCCGGCTCCGTCAGTTCCATTGAGATAATCGGCGAGAAAATTTTTGATCTTTGATTCGACCTGAACGGGATCTGCATGTGGTTGCAACTGAATATAAGTAACGGATCCCCGGTATATCCATTCTTTCAGCCAGGACACTGTATCCAGCAGAAAATCCCAGTTGCATACATAATCAAATTTTTGTGAACTGTTCCCCGGCAGATTTTCAAAGACGGCAGCTACCTTAAAATATTTATAATTGTTATATTTTATTAAATGTCCGTAGGCAGCCTTTGATGTACCATAAAAAGCTTCAGCCATTTTGCGGGAAATAGCAATATCATCCGGACCGTTAAGTGCTGAATTTGCCGTTCCCTCGATCATCGGATAATTGAACATCTTAAAATAATCCGAATCAGCACAATCGCCCGTCATCTTCATAATCCTGTTATTTGCTTCAAACAGTGACTGACCACGTTCATTGAAACCTGTTGCGTATTTAATTTCCTGCACTTTTCGTTTTAATTCTCGGGCAAGACGGCCGGGCGTTGAGCGACCGGTTTCTAATTTTCCATCAGAAAAAACTCTTTCGTAAACATTATAAATAAAAGGCGCATTTGGATGATAGTTATCCATACCTGCTTCGTCTTTTACCCATAAAAATATAAACAGACTGCAAGTCAAACCCAGGGTCAGTCCCAATATATTAAGAATCGAAAATGTTTTATTTCGTACCGTGTTACGCCATGCTGTTCTGATATAGTTCATGAACATTCTGAAGAATTATACGGTGATCCATGCAGATAAATAAAGAGCTAAAAAAATGCCAGATTTTATAAGACTGGTCATCAGTTTATTGCAGATTTAAATAGCATATTTATGTGCGGTATTGATACAGGTGTCGTTCATTTGTAAACCTCCCTGCAATGCACTTCCATCCATCTTTCAGGATTTGAAACCGGCACCCAGCCAAATTGTTTGTATAATCCGTGGGCATCCGCGGTTGATAAAATCCATCTCCTTAATCCCTGCAGCTCGGGGTAAGACATAATGGTTTGCATCAGCCACTTGGAAAGCCCCTTCCCGCGAAATTCAGGTAATACATAAACATCCCCAACATAAGCAATGCAGGAAAAGTCGGATATAACTCTTGCAAATCCGATCTGCTTTTCCCTGAAATAAAGACCGAAGTTCAATGAATGTTCTATCGCCTCTTCTACCCTGCTCATCGGAATATTCAAACTCCAATAAGCTTCCGTTGATAGAAAATGATGTATTGCTTTTATATCCAGTCTTGCTTTCTCTGTAGAAATACAAAAACCGTCTTTGTAAAATGACCGGTAACTCACTTTAATTTATTTTATTCAACCACTAATTTTCCTTCCAATATAATTACTGCCCGGCTGGTCAGTAAAACTTTATCGCCGCAGAGCGCAACATTCATATAACCCGTCCGGCTGGATGACTGAAATGCTTTCAATTTTTTCTTATTCAATTTTTCACTCCAGTATTTTGCCAGGAATGTCTGCACTCCGCCTGTTACAGGGTCTTCATTTGTCCCCGCCCATGGCCAGAAAAACCGGTAATGATAATCGTACCCGTTATCAGTGGAAGGGGCCGTAACCAATACACCATTAATTCCATCATGGGAAGGAATCAAGGCATTAAAATCCGGGCGAAGATTGGCTAACATCCGGGGACTGTCAATTTCCAGCATAATAACTTTATTATGCGGACTGAATACAGTATTAGTGACAGAGTTAAGACCCAATGCTTTCAGCATGGCTGCCGGTGCAACGGCGGTTTCAGTATTATATACCGGGAATTCCATGGTAATCTCATCACCATACTTTGTAACCGTCAGATCTAAATTTTCGATTGTTGTAAAATGAATTTTTTCTGCATCCGTCACTTTAAACAAAACTTTGGCAGATGCCAGCGTAGCGTGCCCGCATAAAGGAATTTCCATTTTTGGCGAAAAAAAACGGATGGAATAGCTGTCTGTTTCCCCATTCCCTTTCAGAAATGCAGTTTCCGAAAAACCCAGTTCATTAGCTATATGCAGCATTTTGCCATCACTGATTTCATGCTCCGGAAAGCATACACCGGCCGGATTCCCTTTAAACTGTTCATTGGTAAATGAATCAACAATATATGTTTTCATGATTCCTGTTTTAATTACTCATATCATCCGATAAGACAAATTTCCTTCAAAATATAATACCAGCACAGATACATTTTTAGTATTTTTGACCAGTACAGTTTACTATGAAGAAAAAAACTCAAAACAGGGAGTTGCTCTATTTAAAAATTGCACGGAGTCTGGAGCAACAGATTAATAATGATACATTGAAAGTGGGCGACAAACTCCCGTCCATACGCATGATATGCCGGCAGCATGGTGTAAGTATGAGCACAGCACAGTTTGCTTATTACGAGTTGGAAGCAAAATCACTGATAGAACCAAGACCGCAATCAGGTTTTTACGTCAGTAATTCTTTCAGAAAAAAACTGGCCATGCCCGAAGTAAGCAAGCCAGAAAACAAACCGGCGTTAAAAACAGTAACGGATATCATAGAAAATTCATTTCATCCCGCCAGTGAAAATAATTTCACCGTTTTCTCCAGAGGAGTTCCTGCCATGAAATTATTGCCTGTTGCCAAATTGAACAAAGGCGCACTACAGGCGATCAGATCCCTTCCCGGCGGAGGAACAACTTATGAACCTTTGCAGGGAAATGAAAAACTGCGCATACAGGTTGCCAGATGGTCGTTCAGCTGGAAAGGAAATCTTTCTGAAAAAGATATTCTAACCACTGCCGGTTGTATGTCCGCCCTCTCCTATTGTCTCATGGCAATGACAAGACGCGGTGATACCATTGCTGTCGAAAGCCCCTGTTTTTACGGCATATTACAACTGGCACAAAGCCTGGGTTTGAAAATTCTTGAATTGCCCACAGATCCGCAAAGCGGTGTGGATATGGAATCACTGAAGAAAATAGTACAGAAAACTAAACTGGCAGCCTGCATTTTTGTAAGCAATTTTAATAACCCCTTTGGGAGCCTTATGCCCGAAGAACATAAAAAAGAAGCTGTAAAGCTTTTAGGAAAATATAATGTACCGCTGATTGAAGACGATATCTATGGTGATCTTTTTTTTGGCGAAAAGAGACCCACCTGTTGTAAGTCGTTTGATGAAACCGGGATGGTGCTCCTATGCAGTTCATTTTCAAAAACACTCGCGCCTGCTTACCGGGTTGGCTGGGTCGCAGGAGGAAAGTTTATGAATGAAGTAATGAAAATTAAATTATTTCACAGTCTGAGCAGCACATCCATCACGCATGAAGCGCTTGGAAGTTTTTTAGAAACGGGCAGGTATGAGGCACATCTGAGAAAATTAAGAAAAACATTATATACTAATTACCTGCAGTATATCAGGGTAATCGGAGAATGCTTCCCACAGGGTACAAAAATATGCAGACCGCAGGGCGGATTATCTTTGTGGGTGGAATTGCCCAAATCCATTGATACTATTGAACTATACAACTTGGCAGTAAGCAAAAAAATTACTTTTTCTCCCGGTAGCATGTTTACACTTCAAAAACAATTCGGTAATTGCATGCGCCTGAGTTACGGTTTGGAATGGAATGAAAAAACAGAAAATGGATTGAAAGTCCTTGGCAGACTTGCGAAGACAGTCATGTACTGACTGCCAACTGTCTGTTTTATAGAAATAGACATCAGATAAGTCGAATACCCAAATTCCTGAAATCATCCAGTTGACTATCATCGGTTGCAAGATCAGTGATCATTCCACTAATATCTTTAATATCACACACCTTATAATGTTCTGTAGTATTTAGATTGGAACTATTTACCAGGGCAAATGTTTTATTTGCATTCCTAAGCATACTTTGTTTTACTTCTCCATCATTTTGAAAAACGGCGCTGATGCCAAAATCTTTTTGAAGAGCACAGGTACCCATAAAATAAAGACTGGCGATATATTGATTCACCTCATGGCAGGTCTGACCGCCTGTATTAGTAGCCGTTTCACGATCGTGAATACCACCAAGTATGATAAGTTCTATATCCCTGAATTTTGATACGATCGGGACCAGCGCCATATTATTTGTAACCAGCCTGAAACTGGAGTTGGAAGGTAGATTTGTGGCGATTGCACAAATGGTAGAACCTCCATCCATAAAAATCGTTTGTCCCTTCTTAATCAGCTGTTGCGCCTTTAAAGCAATCAATTCTTTTTCTTCAGGTAAATAGCGGGTGCGGTCCTGAAAACTGAGTGGGTTCCTGGAAACGGAAATTGCGCCCCCGCGAACTTTTAATAATAAACCATTATTGTGGAGAGACTCAATATCCCTCCGAACTGTATCTTCAGAAATATTTAAATCCTCTGACAAGGTTTCATAAAAGACCTTCCCTCTTTTCCTTATAACTTTAAGAATATGATTAAACCTCTCTTCTTTTAACATCCTTGTTCAATTAAAAAATCTAATTCCTGTTTTTTAAATCAGGTCCAATGCATGCAGTTCAGTTTTCAAATCTGTTTTTTCCTGTACATGAATCGTTACGAATCCTATTTCTTTTGCTGTCTGAATATTATTTATGTTATCGTCAATAAACAATGAGTTCTTAGCTTCCAAATGATAGCGTTCAAGAATGAGTTCAAAAATCTTCTTATCCGGTTTTATCAGTTTTTCTTCTCCAGAAATAACAATCCCGTCGAATAATTTAAAGAATGAGTATCGTTTGAAGACGATTGGAAAAGTTTCAGCCGACCAGTTCGTCAGTCCATAAAGTTTATATCTCTCCTTCAGTTTTTGTAAAAGGGTTACATTTTGATGAATGTGGCCTTTTATCATTTTTTCCCATCGATCATAATATAATTGAATTTTCACAACATGATCCGGGAACTTTTTCTGTAGAATCCTGGTTCCCTCTGACAGTGACCGTCCTTTATCCTGTTGAAGATTCCAATCTTCTGTACAAACCTCATTGAGAAAATATTCCATTTCTGAACTTTCTTCAAATTCATCCCGATACATATATCTCGGATTCCAGTCTATCAAAACGCCTCCGAAGTCAAATATGATTGTATTGATATTGTTCATTTATCAGGCTGAAATTTCCAGTAAATTTCCCTCAGGATCCAGGACAACTGTTTCATAATAACCATCTCCCGTTGTTCTCGGTTCACTAAAAATGGTGAAGTTGTCGTTTCTTATACGTTCAGTCAGTTCATTCACTTTATCCTTTCCTCCCACAGATATTGCGAAATGGGCAATCCCCATGTTAAATCCGCGTTTACTGTTATCAGATATGATATCAGGTCGCATCATTAACTCTAATCTTGTTTTACCTTCTCCGAAATAAATAAAATATGCCTGGAACTGTGTTTTCGGATTAACATATTTCTCTCCCGAACTCGTATCGAAATATTTCAGATAAAAATTTCTCATGAGCTCCAGATCCTGTACCCAGAGACCAAGGTGTTCAATTTTCATAATGTCTGCCGGTTAAAATGTAAATCCTATCGTGCGACTATTTTCCCCTGCATTGTTCCCCAATGACCCGGAAAACTGCATATAAAATCATATACACCTGGTTTAGGTATTATAAACTCCACCTTATCAGAATCTCCGCCGCCCACCAATCTTGTATGCGCGATTATTAATGAGTCTAAGGAGGCTGGAACATATTGTTCAGTTTTTGCATTGTGGGCTATATCCGCAAAATCGGCAATATCGACACCGTTCTTCAAGATTACAACGTTGTGGGACATTGACGCAGCTGATTTTGCACCCGTATTTTTAAAAATGAGACTGATTTTTTTCCCTGCCCTGACCCTGAACAATTCTTTATCAAAGCGCATATTCTCATTTGCTTTCAATTGAACGCTGTCTGTAAATTCCAGCTTCTCAATACCTGGTACAGAAGTTTCTGCATTTTCAGCTGGTGAACTTTCTTTGGAATTATTTTTATTGTCTGTCGTTACTCCGCAGGAAATTAATAAAAGTACAATTGCAAAAATGTACAGGTTACTGGTGTTCAGGAATTTCAACATTGACTGAATTTTACCCGGATCATAATTAATAATTAATAATTGATAATTATTAAAGTTGTTTAATCTTCATATCCCTGAATGAAACGCCGTTTGTCCAGTCCTGAACAGCAATATGTCCTTTGTAATATATTCCATATTCAGGGTAATGACTCATAGAACTTGCAGCCACTAATTTTTTCCATTCATCGCTTTTCATATCAACATGAACGGTTTGCACTCCATTCAGCCAGAAAGTAAGCTTGCCATCCTGCTGTTGAATACGTGACTGGTTCCATTCGCCGGAATTTGGGATGGTATTGCTTGTATTTGGGATTATCCCGAAAATGGCCGCGGCTTTATGTGAGGAATCTCTGAGATAGTCAGGCTCTACATTTCTATCATCCAGTAACTGATATTCCGGACCTGTTGAAAAAGTAGTTCCCAGGTCGGGTCTTTCCTGTACGTTTATAAATACACCACTGTTGCCGGCGTGTGAAATTTTCCATTCGAAGGTGAAATCAAAGTTTTCATATTCATCATCTGTTACCAGGTCTCCGTGTTTTACGTTTTTAGCGTGTGGGTTGCAGATAAGCATGCCGCTATCCACAGACCAAGCTGAAGGTATGTTCCCCCTGTTAAACAGATGCCATCCATTCATTGTCTTTCCATCAAAAAGCAGGACCCATCCGTCTTTTTTTTCCTGATCAGAAATGGTATTGTGCTGTTCAGAATGATTTAAGCATGCTGATATAAAGAATGCCCAAAACACAATTATGGAAATACTGAAAATGTTTACCTGTTTTTTCATAAATGATTGATTAATTCATCGCGGTATAACGACGGTTTGCAATATTATGCAATATTGCAGATAATTGCAAAATGTAATTCTTTAATAAATAGAATAAAATTGAGCAGAAATCTGATATTCGGATTAAAGCTAAAACAACATTTCTCCAGGTGGCGTTACTCCTTTTAAACGAAGGTAGATGGTTGTCTGACCGCGATGATGAGTCTGGTGTTCAAATGCTTTACCAAATATTCCGCTTCTTGTAATGTCCTGATTGTGAAATTTTATGGTTTCCTGCATTTGAGCCGGCGTCATTCCCTGTAAAGTGTTTATCATCCAGTCATAACTATCCATGACTGTTTTAGTGACTGTTTCCTTTGTTGTTGAAAATGTTTTTTCAGCCAAGTTATGGTTCTGGAGTGTTTCGCCTATGGGATTTGGTTTGCCGCTGGCAATAAAAGCAAAGAGATAATTGGCATCTGCTAAATGAAGCATTTGCTGTGCAAATGAACGGATTTCAGGAGTGGGTTTAAATCCATAACCATCTCCCGGCATAGCGTCCAGGTACGCTTTAGTATAGGTTTTTGCTCTTTGCCATTCAACGATCATTTCTGACTGTGTGAATTGTGCGAAGACATGGCTACTGATTAAACAGAGTACTAAAAACATTATTAATGACGAAATGCGTTTCATAATTCAATTTGTAATTATAAAGTTAAAAGCCAGTCCTGCATCGTGGCCAAATAATTAGAATTGGTCAATATATCATTGATTTGCAATTTGTTATACAGCAAATTTTACATCTGCAGGCAAATAATGCAAAAATCGGATGTTCCTTAAAACTTAATATAGGATTTAGGTTGCTAATGTTAATTTCATATTATCAAATTGTTACCAAAAAACTCTGTTATGGCTAAAACTAAAAAGACAAATAAAAAATCATTAAGAAAAACACTTTTGAAAGATGTTGAAGGGAAATTAATCGAATCCCTGAAGGATTATCCAAAAAAAATCAAAGAAAAAAAGTATAAAAAGAGAATACATAAAGCAGGTAAAATTCTGACAGGTTCTATTGCACTTAAGCCCATTAAATCCATTTCAACAAGCGATCTGAAAAAATCTAAAGAGCAAAAACCAGAAGCTAAGATTGAAGCTGTATCTTAATTTTCAAAAAGATTGAAATAAAAACCCCGAATCATTCCGAACGCAGACTGGTGACCGGGTTGGAAAGAGCGGCTTTGATTGCCTGAAAACTCACCGTAAAGAATGCAATAAGGACGGCCGCAAAACCTGCAAGAACAAATACCCACCATTGTATATTTATACGATATGCAAAATCCTGCAGCCATTTGCTCATAAAATAAAATGCAATGGGTGACCCGATGAGGATGGCGATTAAAACAATCTTTAAAAAATCTTTCGACAACATCGAAACAATCCCACTGGTATTCGCACCCAGCACTTTGCGGATCCCGATTTCACGGGTTCTCTGTTCAGCAGTAAAGGCAGAAAGACCAAATAAGCCCAGACATGAAATAAGAATAGCCAGGCCCGCAAATATTTTTGACAGATTACCAACAAGCGTTTCACTCTTAAATAATTTGTCAAAATCTTCGTCAACAAAGCTATATCCAAACGGATATGCCGGGTTATCTTTCTTGAAAATTGCAGCTATCCTTGCGAGCGCATCTTCAGGATGCGCATTCTGTTTGAACCTGATATACAGGTAACCTGCTTCATCAGTATTTGAAAAGAAAATAACCGGATCGGGCTTCCCATACATGTCACCATACACATAATCTTTAACCACGCCAATTATAGTACAGGGCTGTTTACCAGATCGGATGATCTTGCCGACGGCAGAACCCTTACCCATTATTCTCGCCAGTGATTCAGTGATCAGTACATTCGAACTGTCAGATTTTATATCAGGCCTGAAATCCCTTCCCTCCAGAATGTGCATACCCATGGTGGAAATATATTCAGGACTTATTGCCCTGTAAGAAATGAGTACTACGCTTTTTGGATCCTTCCCTTCCCAGCTGTAATCTGTTCCGTTATCAGATGTGTAGAGCGACTCATCATTGCAAAGTGCTGCGTTTTTTACAACTCCTGTATTTATTAAATCCTGCCTGATGCCTGAAAAATTTTTTTGCATGTTACCTACAACTTCCATATTCAGGAGGTTGTCTTTATCATATCCAAGGTCCCTGGTTTTGATATGCTGCACCTGCTGATAAACAAGGATTGTGCAGATGATCAGGGCGATGGAGATGGTAAATTGAAATACCACCATACTTTTCCGGATCGTTGCAGCACTACCGCTTTTCATCTTGATTCCTTTAAAAACAAATACCGGATTAAATGATGAAAGATAGAGTGAAGGATAACTTCCTGCCATCAGCCCGCAGAATAAGATCAAAAAAATCAGGGCGGCTGCATGCAATGGGTTTTTCAAACCAAGCCCCATTTGTTTTTCAACAATCTCATTGAAAAACGGTAAAAGAAATATCATCAGTAACAATCCGAGGAGGACAGAAAATACCGACATCACCATCGCTTCCCCGATAAACTGGCGGACCAAACTGCCTCTTGCAGCACCCAGTACCTTGCGCACACCCACTTCTCTTGCTCTTTTTCCACTCTGGGCCGTAGCCAGATTCATGAAATTTATACAGGCGATGATCAAAATGATCCAGGCAATAATAGCAAACAGCCGCACAAATTCTATTCGTCCGCCAGATTGCTTTCCGCTTACAAAATTGTTCCGCAAATGCCAGTCCTTCATGGCAAAAAGAATAGGCATAGTAGTTACAGTATTGTCTTTGGCATGTAAAAATCCTGCAAGCTGTTTGTTCACCAAATTAAAATCTGTTGTTGGTGAGAGTTGTACAAAAGTCCTCGGTGCGAAGGCCCCCCAGTATTTTAGCCAGTCACGCGTACTTGCATAGATCGAGAAGGGAGAAATCCAGTCAAATTGCAATGTTGAATTTGCCGGCAGGTTTTTAAACACACCGGTGATTCTGTAATTTTCTTTGTTATCTACTTTTATATTCCTGCCCACGATATTTGTACTATTTCCAAAGAACTGTGCCGCCATTTTTTCCGATATCACAACAGAATGTATTTCATTCAATGCTCCGGATGGATTTCCTTCCCTGAATTCCAGTGTGAACATGGGAAATATAGTGGAATCGGAATAGTAACCTGTTTCAAATACGGCTTTATCACCGACAGAAAATAAAGATTTATTTCGGCCCATTCTACAGGCACTGGTTATGCCCGGCATTTCTTTTACCAGGGCTGGTGCAAGTGGTCCCGGCGTTGAAGAGAAGGTTCGTGTAACTCCGTCATAGGTCTGATTTGTCATTACCTGAAAAATCCGGTCCCTGTTTATGAAAGTCTTGTCATAGTTCATTTCATCTTCTACCCATAAAAAAATAATTCCTGCACAGGCGATACCGATGGCGAGTCCGAAAAAATTCAGGAGACTATATCCTTTATTTCTGGAGAGGCTGCGCAGTGTGGATTTGAAATAATTTTTAAACATGGCCCGGGATTAAATAATTATAAATGAATTATTGTCTGATAAGCCGATCATATAGTATACCATTATCATTTTTGTTGATAACCAGCCTGTTAACTTTTGAGTCATTTATAAAATGTCCGGTTTTGAAACAGCCTTCGTACGATAATAATGAAGGATCTGCGTTATTAACCAGCCGTTGTAAAAGAAGAGTCTATTTTTGAACTGTCAACATATATTTCTTATGCCATTATCTTTCATTCAGCACATATATAGAATTCCTGCCCGTACAAGACTCCTGATTGCTTTGTTTGTCTCATTCATAACGTTTATGGTTACCGGCAGAACACCTCCGGCTATCCAGTTTATCCTTGTATGGAGCAGTTTTGCATTTACGGGTTTGGTATTATTCTGGATAACCATACTGACGGCAGGCGTTCATGAAGTAAAAGATATTGCCAAAAGACAGGATTCCAGCCGAACCATAGTTTTTATTTTTGTTCTATTCTCTTCTTTTATAAGCTTATTTGCAGTTATTATTCTTTTAAAAATTCTGCCGGATAACAAAGTAGCCGGATACTGGTATCATATTGGATTTTCAATTGTTTCTGTCGTTTTATCGTGGACCCTGATTCACACAGTCTTTGCTTTTCGCTATGCACACTTGTTTTACACTTGTCATAAGGAGGAGAAGGGTATACAAAAGGAAACGCGGGGAGGCTTACAATTTCCGGGCGACCGTGAACCGGACTACATGGATTTTGCATATTTCTCTTTTGTTATCGGCATGACCTTCCAGGTCTCTGATGTAACGATCAGCTCACGTCAGATACGTCATCTTACACTCTTTCACGCAATCATATCCTTTGTATTCAATACCGTGATACTGGCACTGAGTGTTGGTATCATTGCCGGATTGGTGCAGAAATGATTTATTCGGAGCGTAAGCTATCTTCGCCAGCCGAAGATTTGCCTACAAAAAATTTTTAATGGATTGGTCATTCAGAGCGAAGGCTGGCTTAGATAGCCGAAGTTCACTCAGAACGAAGGCTATGGATCGGATTTACAATTGCCGCACGTATCGTCTGAAAACTGATGGTGATCAGCGCAATTAATATGGAGGAAGCACCTGCCGCTACAAAAACCCACCAGCTGATCGTAATATGATACGCATAATTCTGCAGCCATGAATGCATCGCATACCATGCGATGGGAAATGCAATCAGGGAAGAGATGGTAATCAGTTTCATGAATTCACCGGACAACATACCAGCAAGACGCATTACACCAGCACCCAGTACTTTTCTTATACCGATTTCTTTTGTCCTGCGTTCCGCAGTAAATGCGGCTAATCCAAACAAGCCGAGACATGAAATACAAATGGCCAGTAAGGCAAATACACGCGATAATTTACTGACCAGCATTTCACTTAAAAACATCTGATTGAACTGATCGTCCACAAACCGGTACTGGAAGGGATACAATGGATTGTCTTTTTTCAATACTGGTTCTATCAGCGCTACTGCCTTTTCAGGATTCACCTGTTTTTTAAACCGGACATACATCACACTTTCATATTCGTAGTGTGGATTACAAAAGAAAATCAAGGGGTCGGGCGTATTTCCAAACATATTACCATATACAAAATCTTTCACCATACCGACAACGGTATATTTATTATTATCTGATTGAATAACAGTTCCGATAGGATTGGGTTTGTTCATGAGCTTTGCCAGGGACTCAGTGATAATAATATTATTGCTGTCTAATACAGGATCCGGATAAAAATCCCTTCCGAGAACAACCTGAATACCATTGGTAGAAAGGAGTTCAGGGCTTATATATCTCCAGGAAATAATATTGGTCGCATTAGGGTCCTTTCCTTCCCAGCTATAATGATCACTATTGTCACCGCCATAAATGGTTTCATGATCCGAGAGGGCCGCTTTTTCGACCACCCCCGTATTCAGCAGATCCTGTTTGATGGAAATGAATTGTTTTCCCATATTCCCCTGCACATCCATTACAATCTGGTTGCTTATATCATATCCGAGTTTACGGTTTTTTACGTGTTCAATCTGCTGGAAAATAATGATGGTGCAGATGATAAGTATTATTGAAACAGAAAACTGCATCACTACAAGCCCTCTTCTGACCAGCGCCGCGCTGCCGCTTTTCATTTTAATTCCCTTCAGTACAAATACCGGATTAAAGGATGAAAGATATAATGAGGGATAACTGCCGGCTACGACTCCACAAATAAATGTAATTCCTAAAAGACTCAGTAAATGAACAGGATCCAGGATGTTCAATGAAAGATGTTTCTGCGCCAGCGTATTGAAAAAAGGCAGCGCTATTATTATTAAAAGAATGCCAACGACAACCGAAAGAAAGGCCAGGAATATGGCTTCTGAAATGAATTGCGTAATAAGCTTTCCCCTTCCTGATCCCAGCACTTTTCTTACACCTACTTCTTTCGCACGCTTTTCACTGCGGGCTGTAGCAAGATTCATGAAATTGATGCAGGCAAGAAACAAAATAATCCAGGCAATCAGACTGAACATATGTACATACTGTATTCTCCCTTTACCTGTCGGCTTACCATTTTCAAAATCCCAGCACAGATGCCAGTCCTTCATCGGAAAAAGAAAACTGCTCACAATGGTTTTCGGTACTCTTTTCTTTATATAGTCATGAAGCTGTCGGTCGACTGCCTCAGGATGCGCTGACTTTTCTAGTTCCGCCATTGTGAGAATTCCATTGGAGTCCCAGTTGGAGAGCCATGTATTTTCTTTAAAAAATATATCGAATGGCACTACCCATTCAAACTGGATCGAATTATTTTCCGGAAAATCTTTTACAACACCGGTAATCTGGTAATCCTGTTTGTTATCAAGTCGCACGGTTTTGCCCAGTACATTTTTATCATCGCCGAAAAATTTCCTGGCTGCCTTTTCAGTAATGACCATGGAATGGGTTTGGCTGAATGCAGTGCAAGCGCTTCCCTGTACAAAAGGAATCGTGAACATGCTGAACAGTGTAGAATCTGCATAGGCCCCACCGGCATAGAATGACTTATTTCCAATAACAATCAGCTGTGTTGATTGTCCCTCGGTCGTACGGCAGGTATTTACCAGGCCTGGAATCTCCTTTTTCATGGCGGGTCCCATCAGTCCCGGTGTATTTTCATAGGTGCTGAAATGTCCGGTAAAGGGCCAGTTGTTCATCACCATATAAATCCTGTCCTTATTTACGTGCACACTGTCAAATGAAGTTTCGTCTTCTACCCATAAAAAAATAAGACCTGCACATGCGATCCCGATCGCGAGTCCCAGTATGTTCAGAAAGCTGTAGCTTTTGTTTTTCCAGAAATTGCGGATTCCCGCTTTCAAAGTTGTGCGAAACATATATATAATTTGTGTACGGGCTGAATAAGGATGGTTGTTAATTCACTGTTCTGAAAGACAATACAAATCTAAATTTGTTGCACAGTACCCCCTTTATCCATTATTTTAAAGCGATTGAAGGTATTATTTTATGGTTAGGAAATATTTACTAAATAATTTAGTATTTATATTTACTTTTCCTTATCTTTCCTTTCCAAACTTAAAAATTAAATTATATGAACCGTGTAGTCCATTTCGAAATTCATGCCATCAATTCTGACCGCATGCAGGCATTCTATCAATCCGTTTTTGGCTGGGACATCAAAGACCTGGGGCCCGCCATGGGAAATTATCGCATCATAGATACCGGTAAAGATGAATCTGGCGCCAGGTGGACAGGTATCAACGGTGGCCTTACACCACGTCATGGAGAAGGTCCGAAGGGCGGTGAACCTGTCAATGCTTTCGTCTGCACAATCACCGTGGCAGATATCGATGAAACGCTTAAGAAAATTGAATCAGCAGGCGGCACGGTCGCCACTGATAAAATGGAAGTTCCTGGCGTAGGTCACCTGGCATATCGAAAGGATCCGGAAGGAAATATTTTTGGTGTATTGCAACCGGTGACTGTTTAATTATTCTGAACGAAGACTACCTCGCCAGCTGAAGCTCATTCTGAGCGTAGGTTGGCTTTGGTAGCCGGAGTTCACTCAGAACGTAGGCTATTTACAGGATTTGTAATCGCTGCCTTGATGGACTGGAAACTGATTGTGAATAAAGTGATAAACATCGCTCCTAACCCAACGCTTACAAATATCCATATACTAAGCGGGGTTCGAAACTCATAGCCCTCCAGCCAATGATGCATCGCATAGTATGAGAGTGGCATGGCTATCAGCAGGGCTATCGTGACAAGCCCTATAAATTCCTTTGATAATAATCCCCAGACATTCCAAATAGAAGCACCAAGAATTTTCCGAATTCCAATTTCTTTCGTCCGTTTTTCAGCCACAAAGGAAGCGAGACCAAACAAACCCAAAACTGATATAGCAATTGCCAGTCCTGCAAAAAAAGCAGACAGTGTGCTAATTTTTTCTTCGTCACTGAATTTTGCTGCATACTGCTGGTCAACAAAATGATAACTGAATGGGGTTCCTGGATCGTAACGTTTGAATACTTTTTCAATACGCGTCAAAGCTTCATGTGTACTCAATATCGCAGAAAGCTTTATTTCGATCGTACCGACACCATAATAGTCGACAACATAAAAAGAAGGTTTGACTTCCTGAAAAGGAGACTCTTTGATCATATCGGCTGTTACACCAATTACCTGGTAAGTTTTTCCCATCGTTTGAATCTGTTGACTGATTGGATTTTTAAAACCCATGATCCGGACAGCAGATTCATTCAATATCATGGATGAAGTATCAGCACCAAAAGAACGTGAAAAATCACGACCCTGTTTTATCTGCCATCCGATCGTTTGTCCGTAGTCGTGCGTAACCTGGTTAGACATCAGCAATGGATGTTCATCGGGCGTCTTGTTGGACCAGCTGATATTCGTAGAGCCACCCCACTGCTCAGTCAGTGGACCGGAAGCTTCCGACATACTTACTGCTGCTCCTGAATTAATCAAGTCTTTTCTAAGCGCCTCATAATGCCCGGAAACAGATTGACCGGACATTTTTAATTCAATTAAATGCCCCCGGTTATATCCGACCGGACGGTCCTTTACAAACTGGATCTGACGAAAGATGACAACCGTGCCAATGATCATTGTAACTGAAACAGTGAACTGAAATACCACCAACACTTTCCTGGGCAAAGCGGCAAAACGTCCGGCTTTAAACGTGCCTTTCAATACCTGAATGGCATCGAACCCGGATAAATAAAACGCAGGGTAACTGCCAGCTATGATCGCTGTGAATAAACTGAATAAAGCAGCCACTATCCAAAATACGGGACTGGTCCACGCGATAGTCATTTCTTTACCCGCGATCTGGTTAAAAAAAGGTAAGGCCAGTATAACCAATAGCAGTGCGAGTATAAAAGAACAGATTACATATAATACAGATTCGGAAAAAAACTGAAGAATTAATTGGCCACGAACTGAACCGATGGTTTTGCGAATACCGACTTCTTTGGATCTTTTCTCTGAACGGGCTGTTGACAGATTCATAAAATTGATGCAGGCCAGCAGCAAAACAAAGACACCGATAATTCCGAAAAGCCAAACATAAGTGATGCGGCCACCCGTATTTTTTCCATCATAAAATTCAGAATATAAATGCCACTGGCTCATCGGATGAATAAAAAATTCGGGCTTATAAGCAGGAGGGTCTGAACGCTTCATCCGGATATCTCTGATCTTTGCTGAAAGCCTTTTAAAATCTGTACCCGGTTTCACAAGTATATAAATATTAAATGAATTATTATCCCATTGGTCTTTTGCATTCTGAACCCAGGTTTCATTCGCTGCAAACAGGTCCCAGGGAGCGAGAAAATGCAGGTCTTTAAAATCACTGTTCGCAGGAAAATCTCTGAACACACCGGTTACTTTAACTGGCACTGAATCACCCATTCTAAGCATCAAACCCATCGGGTCTTTATCTCCAAACAATGCTTTGGCTGCTGATTGCGCAAGCATTACAGAATGCATTTCCTTTAAACCCCTATAATTGCCCGAAATCATTTTAAGAGAAAACATGGAGGGGAAAGCTGGTTCCACATAATGCCCCTGGATGTTCATGTTCTGATCACCGAAATGGAAAACTTCATTTCTTTCTACATTCAGGGAACTGTTTTCAATCTCCAGATATTTATCTCGAAGTTCTGATGCCAGTGGTTGTGGCGATACATCATAAGAAGACTTCACGGGACCAAACTTAACGAACTGCCATATCTTACCCAATCGCCTATAGTTATCGACGGACTTATTAAACGTGCATTCATCATGAATCCAAAGGCCGATCAATAGTGCGACAGCCATTCCTGTAGCCAGTCCCGCGATATTGATGAATGAATAGATTTTATTGGTGGTCAGGTTTCGGTAGGCAACTTTAAAAAAGCTTTTGATCATGATTCCAGGATTTTATTCTGCGCGACTTTCTGGGAAAGGACCGCTATTTAAATGCCGGAAATTAAATGCTTCAGAATCAGTCTTTTTATTTACAAGTTTCTGCGAAACTGTTCGTTTATGAACGGTGAGTGAATGATAATATCTTCTTAACAGGTCATTATTGACCATGGAGCTGATAAATTCCCAAACCAGTACAATAAATATTACTGTAAATATCAGAACTCCTGAAATAAGTAATATGGTGCGAAGGAATACTAATAGGCCTGGTTCAATTTCTCAATTCCCAGAATCACTTTATCGGGACGTAATGTGAGCAGGGCTTTCATTTCAGGTACCTGTCCTGTAGGCAAAACCCTGAATTGTTCAAAAAATGCATGAAGGAACATGCTGATCTCCGCGATGGCAAAATTATTCCCGATACACATTCTTGGTCCTGCGCCAAATGGGAAAAAGGATGGATGTTTTTTTATTTTACCCTGCTCATCAATGAACCTCTCCGGAATAAAAGCATTTGGATTATTCCAATAATCCTTGTTACGGTGCACACCATAAAAGAATGGCATGATAATCGTATTTTTTGGAAATGCAACTTCACCGAATGAGTCGTCCTCCAAAGCTATCCTGTCCGTAATCCAGGCAGCAGGCTGCAGTCGCATGGATTCATTGATCACGGCCTGCAGATATACATTTTTTATACTATCAAAAATATTCGTTTGCTGAACGGACACACTGATCTTTTCCTGAACGATTTTTTGTGATGCAACCTGGTATAAAAGCCATGAGAGTGTAGTAGCAGTTGTTTCATGGCCCGCAAACAACAGGATGAGTGCCTCATCAATAATCTGGTCTTCATTCATTGGCTGCCCGGTATCTTCATATCGCGCATTCAGGAGAAGATCGAGCAAATCATTATACTCTTTCGGATCAGATCTTCTCTCCCGGATGATGCCCTGAATAACTGACCTCAATTTTGCTGATTTCCTGTAATGAACACGATCTTCTCTGGTAATCGGATAAAGGAGTCTTCTAACCGGCAGATTAATATCACTCATGTAGAATTTCTGCAATTCATTGAAGACACTGTTTAAATCACTCATCTGCGAAACAGATAATTCAATATCGAAAAGCGATCTGACCACAATATTAAAAGCAAGCTGATGCATCAACGGATAGACATCCACCTGCCCGGCTTCCGGGACTGAATGAAGAAATTCCTCAATGGTTTTCACAATAATTTCATAGAGGGCCTGCAATTTTTTATGGTGAAAACTCGGTTGAACCATCCGTCTCTGACGCAACCAGTAATCTCCGTTTGAAAACAGCAGACCATTCCCGAAAAGCCTTCTTCCCCTGACAGAAGTGAGTGGTGATTTCTGGTAATTGCTGTGATTTTCACGAAGAACATAATTGATCAGGCCCGGGTCCTGGGTGAGAATAAATTTCAGATTCCCCGGCAACGCCGCAGAGTATGTTCCGGAAAAACGTTCCATATTTTCTGAAATCGAAATGATGGGGTGCCTGGATGAACGGAATGACCTGGCAATCGTTTGAAACTGGGAAAGCCCTTCGGGTAAGTTGTATGTTTTCTTTTCGACTCGCATCCTCAAAGAACAAATTTATATTGAATTCCTTTTATTTAGATCCACACCTGCATAAAAGCCCATATCCATATTCTTCATCAGCTTTGTCAAAAAAATGATCTGACCGGTATGATATGAATAATGCTCTGTTACATGAATGATGTTACCGACACCAGAATAAGAAAATCCCTGTACTACTCTTACTTTGAGCAAATTCTCAAGGCTAATGCCTGATATAACAATTTTTGTCCTTTCAACCGTATCCTCCAGTTTCATGATCAGTTCTGAATTTGTAAATCCGCCCCTGGTCGAGAATTCCAGGTCTCTTTCACGTATGTCAGGTTCTCCTCCCAGGGAAGAAATAATATACTCGCGGATATTTCCACTCAGATGCAGAATTAAATTTCCAATACTGTTTAAGTTTTCATTTGGAGAATACCAGACATCTTTCTCATCCAATTTCTCCAGGCATCTTTTTATTTTTACGGTACTTTGATTGATAAAATTGAGCGATTGCTCAATAAATTCTTTGTAAAGTTTATTCTCCATTTTTATAAAGATTATCCATTGTTTCAGGGTTCTTAATTGTAATAAATTCCTTTTACCAGCATACGGTTATAAAAGATGGTAATTATTAATAAAAAAATCAGCGCATAATTCAACCTGTTCAATTTTTCAAAATTATCATTGGTTGATTTAAATTCATATTTTTTGGTTAATGCGTTGCCATAGTCCCACAAAAAAGTAAAGGGACCAAAGAACGGAGCGATTAAACTTAAAAACGCAATTACGGGTAAATTCAAAAGGGTCGTACAGGGTATTCCAAACAGTACCGGTAACAGCAATATTGAATGTACAAATGAAAACCTGGCTTCTCTTTTCTCCAATATTTCCTTCGAACCCATTTCCACATAATATTTCATCAGGCTCCTGACGATGAGATATAATATGAATGCTCCTGACACAGCAATCATGATATTCAACCAGAGAGGAAAATGAAGTGCTGTGCAAATATATCCAGTATCCCCTCCTGTAAAAATGGGTGTAGTCATCAGGTATCCGAAAAACCCTATATAACCAAACATGGACATATCGAGTTTGAATAAGAATACCAGGTTTCTATCCTTCTGAGCTGCGCAGGCTAAATGGAAAACAATCCCGATCATCAGACTCATAAAAGGTCCCGCAGCTCTGATAAGCAAAATACTTCTCAAAGGCAGTCCTTCATCGATATTATCAACATAGTTATGATGCAGAGAAATTCCTTTTGCATGAACAAGGATCGCTGTCATAAAATGACCAAATTCGTGGAGGGTCATTTGTAATATGCATGCAACGATAAAAAGTATAGTTGAATTTAAAGTAACAGATCTAAACTTTGAAATACCCATTAAAGTTTTTAATTTTTATTTCTCCGGGCCTCTGGCGCTGTCTTCACTAAATACACAAAATTCACCGAATACTATATAATTCTTGTTGATAACAAATTTAATATCATGATCTGTCAGCTGTTGTATATTACCATTCTCCCCATGATTGCCCAATGTAAAGAATACCTCGTTTTTTAACTTATTCTCTTCCTCTGCTGATAGCTTTCTTTTCAGGTGAAACCGGGACTCAAAACCGAATATCATAGCTACCCGGGCCATTAGTCCATTACCCGGAGTAGTTAATATTTCCCTGTAGTAAATTAATGAGGAGTCTTTTGTTCTTTGCAGTAAACTGACTAAACTGTTCGGCCTGAAGGAATAATCGATCAGTGTAGTGATCTTAAAGACTATTTGATTTGTATCTACCAGGTCAGTTAAATAGGAATAACTCCCGGTCATTTTAAGGCTCCTTACCAATTCAACATAAAAACTATCCTGCAGGTTTTTATTCAGGTTGATTTTAGTAAAACAATTGGCCGAATTGTTTATTGAGAGCAAATCGAAAATATTTCCTTTGGCAGAAGTGTCTAATACTGTTATCTGTTTATTCAAATTCAATGCTGTCTGATTGCAGATACTGCTTAATCCTATTTTGTTCTGCAACCCCAGGTAAATTGCGTTATGATAAAGGGTATCATGAAGGCAATCTTCATAAACAGTTTTCCACTGGTTATAGTTGTCTTTATAATTAGTAAAATGAGCGGATAGACTGTCATTTATTATTCCTGCTTCCAATACCTGAAAATGCAAATTATTTTTCTTTGGAGCTACGTGACAGCCGGAGAAAAAACTTAAACAATATAGAAAAACAATGAATTGTTCAGAGGCCTTTATCATAGTGTCAGTTTACCGAATACTTAAATTACATAAATTAACTCATACACTTCGAAATTCACAGAATTCACCCGAACTATATCTAACGCCATATTCTTTTATGAGCCAGTTTATTTTAGCAAGTTCCCCCGAACAGGGGCCATAAGTAAAAATCCTTATTCTTCTCTTTTTTGCTTCGCCCTGCAAATTTTGCATTACTTCCAAAAGCATTTTCCCTTCAAAAGGAGTATACATAAAAAATACAGTACCGGAAGAGTAATCGGTATTACGGGCATCCGAATGGATGAATTCAACATCGCTTACATGAAGATTGTCAGAGGTGGTTTTTGCATAGATGTAAAAAGCAGGTTCAAATTCCACGCCTTTAGATATTACACAACTTAATAGATTCACCAATATGGTAACCTGACCCAGGCCGGATCCCAGATCATAAAAAACATCCTGTGACCTGAATGCAGCCCTTTCTATTAATGCTAAAATTATTCTGGCCGGTGTTTTCTGGTAATATACCATCTCCGCTTCTCTTTCCTTCGTTTCCCCTGGCGGTATCTGGTCAGTCAAAATTCCATTTAAAAATATATCAAGATGATCATAACCGGTAATATCCTGATGAATAAACGCATTTATATTTCCATCAAAATATTCATCCATCAGCTCCATCAGAACTTTCCCCTTATGACCCTCTTGAATTTTCTTACGAAAGAACAGAAATACTTTATTATTTACTTCTTCCAGATGATCCTTAACTTTTTGAGCATAATCTTTGAGAACATTCATCTGACCAGGTATATCCCTGCTTTCCATCAGCACGTGTAATCGTTCAATTACATGAAATTCCAAATAATCAATCGCTTCCAGTCGGGCATTAAAGTTCCTTTCCTCTAAAAGCGTTTGGTTGTTCCTGATTCCGTCAATTTCAGAAAGAATCTCTTCCCGCAGCCTGGTTTTTAATTTTGCTGACATGCATAATAAGTTGCCTTTTGGAAAGCAATTGGAAGTTGTAAAGACAATTTATGCA
>Ga0206912_1075_pt1 | contig 29791 bp, 31 predicted proteins | sample Alteio_BWOrgHeat_75_FD_152933 | JGI IMG/M metagenome (GOLD analysis project Ga0206912, IMG submission 152933) | Enriched cells from forest soil in Barre Woods Harvard Forest LTER site, Petersham, Massachusetts, United States -... | ecosystem: Environmental > Terrestrial > Soil > Temperate forest >... | reverse complement strand
GGCGGATCGCAGTGGGCGGCGGCATCTGGGCTGATGAAAACATGTCCGAGGTGGCTAGGGCCGGGGTTACGCACATCATCGACATGCAGGCCGAATTTGACGACACACTTTTAGCCAAGCCATACGGGATCAAGGTGCTCTGGAATGCGACCGATGACGACTTCCAACGGAAACCGGCTGAGCTGCTGCAACGAGGAGTCGATTTTGCGGTGGAAGCATTGGACGAGGAACGTACGAAGGTGTTTATCCACTGCGCAGCTGGAGTGCATCGGGCTCCGATGATGGCTCTCGCCGTGCTTTGCTCCTTGAGTTGGAATGTAGACGACGCGATGCAGCTAATTGAAGCCCGGCGCCCGGTAGTGGATTTTGCGGAAGTCTATGTGCAAAGCGTGGAGAATTTCCTGCAAACTAGTGAACGTGGCAAAGTGGGTTTGCAGCGATAGTCGGCTGTATTAAGCCAATCCAAAATTGTGTTGTGATTCTTTTCTCAGAGCAGGAATTATTCCGCCTGCCTGTTACACAGCTAGCGCACCAAATTTGATCGAGTAATGGAGGGGTTATGTTCGACGCGAGCCGCCCAATGGGGCGGCTTTTTTATTTGCTGCCGACGATTCTGGGATGGATTGTTATGGCATCGATGATTTCGGCGGCGCAAACTCCTGCGCTCACTACAATTAGCGACGTCGTGTATCGAGCAGACGGAACACGGGCGGGGGGCACCTTATTGATCTCATGGCCCGCCTTCACGACTGCGGACGGGCACGCTATCGCCGCGGGAAAGACGAGCACGGTTCTAGGAACTGGCGGCGCGCTTTCGGTTCAATTGGTCCCAAACGCGGGCGCGACTCCTCCAAATACCTTTTATACCGTGGTCTATCAGCTGGATGACGGAACCGTAAAAACTGAGTTCTGGTCGGTTCCGACTGCTTCGCCTGCCACGATCGCTGAAGTTCGCACTACTCCAGGCTCATCCGGGCAACCATCCCAATTGGCTACCGAACAGTTCGTGAATACAGCATTGGCCGGCAAAGCCAATGACTCGGCCGTTGTTCATCTGAGCGGTAGTGAGACGATCACTGGCACGAAACAATTTGCCGTGGCACCAACTTTGCCGACGCCTGTGCAGCCGACGGATGCGGTCAATAAGGGTTACGTTGACAGTGCGGTAACTACTTCGGGAAGTGGGTCCTTCGTCAGCAAAGCTGGGGATACTATGACTGGACCTCTCACGCTTCCGTCGGATCCAGTTTCCCCGAACCAAGCTTCCACAAAGCACTACGTGGATATCGGCCTTGGAGCAAAAGCGGGATTGATATCTGGAGTTGTGCCGACGGGGGAGTTGGGAAGCGGTACAGCGAACAACAGTTTATGTCTTCATGGAGACTCCACATGGGGCGGATGTGGGAGCAGCAGCAACGCCGTCTCGATCCAGGGCGTTCCGGTTGATACGGCTGCTCCAGCCGATAATCAAGTAATTACGTACGTTGCATCTTTGGGTGAGTATCAGCCCAGAGCCGGAGGAGGAATTACCGCCGGGATGCAAGCAGTCAAGTATGCGAGCGATTTCAACTGGACCCAGACGCCCGCAGCGGATCTAAGTGTGGCTGGCGCCAAGACGGTGAACATGACTGTTTGCGCCCCAGGAACGAGCGGGACAGAGCCGTGGTATTACGTATACATCTCGGGAACAGGGACGGCCGAAGCAGCGTTGGTGACGGGCGGGACCTGTGCGGGAAACGGGCAAGCTGGCACTCTGCAATTCACGACCGCCAACGCTCATTCCGCGGGATACACAATCGGAAGTGCATCAGGCGGCCTTCAGGAGGCTCTAATTGCTGCTCGTTACACTCCTACCAATCCAACCGGAACTTCTCAGGCTGGAAAAGTGATTGTACCGCCCGCGCAATTTATTGCTCATGCAAGGGTCTCGATTCGATCGCCGGGGATGACCGTCGATTTCTCCGGCTCAATCGTTGAATGCTGGGCGAATGACTCCTGCATTTTCGTGGGCGACCCAAGCGATTCGAACGCATTTTCTGACATCACGTTGGTCAGTCCGCGAGGACGTCCAACGATTGTTAACGGTACATATCCGTTCATCGAAGACAACGCTCAAAAGACTCGAATATTCAATGTATCCACGCGGGTGGGGTTCAACGGTGGAACGTTCAGCAGCTACGTTCAAGTGGACAACGATCAGGCGTTCCTACTAGATGGACTTGACACAAGTCTCGGTTATGGAATCCGTTGCGATGCCACGGTTTGCAACCCGGTGGTCTCTGCGCCCGGACCCTTCGGCACTTACGCGGCCGTCGGCTGGCTCAAGAACATGAACATTTCACTTCAATGTGGAGGGAATGGCGTCGACTGGCAGTCTGGGAATCCGTTATGAAAAATGAAGAAAACAACTCGGGCGGTTATGTGGACAACAGCAGTGGAGGAAGACAGCGGCCGCTCGTAGTGAGGGTGACTGACAACGAGTTCGAAAGAAATGTCCTCGAAAAACTTGGACGATTGGAGGCAAAAATGGACATGCTCGTCGGTACCGGACAGCCCGGGCGTATGACCAATGCCGAGAATCGAATTGTCATTTTGGAACGCAACGATATTAAACGCAGCGTGTATGACCGCCTGCTAAATGCTGTGATTACCGTCGCGATCAGCGTTGCTATCACGATGCATGAACGGCTGGGCATTAAATAGGATTAAGAAACCCAGTACTCACATCTCAGTTTTACAAAATCAAAAATCAATTTGAGGAGACTAGGCGTATGAATTTCTTGCCTGTGCTGTTGCAGGGAATCTCTTTCATTCCGGCAATAGTGAGCGGAATCGAAAATATCTTTGGAGGGCGTCCAGGTGCCGAGAAAAAGAGTGCGGCAATGTCTTTCTTGGAAGCTGCCTTATCAATGAGTGACGCGGTAGCGAAGCGTGAAATAGTTGACGAGGTGAAATTTCGGGCTGGTCTCGAAGAAATAATTTCTGGCGTGGTCGAGTGCCTGAATTCCTCCGCGTGGGCAAAGGCGTCGGCCCAATCAACAGTCTCCTCCGGGCAGCAAAATGCGGTTTAGATGTAGTAGGATAAGGATGTTAGCAAACGGTTAAATTGCGCTAATCTCTTTATTTTCTGCCTATTCTCCCAAATTTCGGCGTCATTCTAGTATTATTTAGGCAGTATTCATGGGTGGGCTGACTCCTTCCGTCACTTCGAGCCATCTAAAGAGTGTGCTAGTATCGACCGTTAATGTAACGGTTCGTGACCTATGGTTAATAAAATACAATCCGATTTCCTCATAGCAGCTCCGTCGTTTGCTTCCGGCGCTGGACGCTTGCTTGACTGGTATGGGCTATACGACCTATACAACGTGAGCCGGAACGGACAGCAAGCGGATGCGAAAGCGATGTTTGCCGATTGGCGTCTTGTGGGAGAAGATATTAATAGTGCGATATTGGAATTTGGGTCAAGCCAGCCAGTAAAATAAACAGAATTTGTGAGCCGTCGAAATCGCAATCGTGGGATTGTTCCGTCCCAAAGTCCCGAGGTACGCATTCAGGCGGCCATGCGTGCCTCTTTTTCTGGTCCGCTCCCACCGCCAGACGCCCTGGAACGGTATAACGAGGTTCTACCAGGTGCTGCAGAGAGAATCATCGCTATGGCTGAAAGCCAGCATGCTCACAGGCAGAGCTCAGAAAAGCACGTCATTCATTCCAATATTTCCGCCCAGAAGCTGGGGACGGTGCTGGGCTTTATCGTTGCGATGACCGTGGTTGTAGGCGGCATGTTCCTAGTTCACGAAGGCAAAAGCGGGGAAGGCTTGGCCGCGATCCTTACTGCATTAGCTTCTCTTGTTGGAGTTTTTCTATATTCAAAGCATGAACAGCAAAAGGATCTCTCCAAGAAAACTGAGGCCCTCGAAGTAGCAGCAAGCCAGCGATAGTGGAGAAGTTTTCTACCCGACCTCTTCGCTCCAGTTTTCCAACGTCTTTTTCACCAGAGCCATGAACTGATCGGCCACGGCACCATCGATGATTCGATGATCGTAGCCGAGAGTTAGGTGAACCAACGATCGTATCGCGATAGAGTCATTCCCTTCTTTGTCGGTAACTACTACTGGCGCTTTGGCGATTCCACCGACGCCCATGATCGCCGAATTGGGTTGGTTAATGATTGGAAGTCCGAAAACCGCACCGAATTGTCCGGGATTGGTGACGGTGAACGTCGATCCATCTACATCTTCCGGCCTGAGTTTTTTTGTTCTAGCGCGCTCGCCAAGGTCACTGATGCCCCGCTGTAATCCCAGAAAATTAAGATCGCCCGCGTTCTTAAGCACCGGAACAATGAGTCCCCAATCCAAAGCAACCGCTATTCCAACGTTAACGTTGCGGTGGTAACGAATCCCATCTCCTTCCATGGAGGCGTTCACGATGGGGAATTGCTGTAGTGCGATGATCGCCGCTCTGACAAAAAATGGCATGAAAGTTAGGCGCACGCCATTCCGCTGCTCGAAGGCAGATTTCGTCTTGTTTCGAAGATGCACGATCGAAGTAATGTCTACTTCGAACATGCAATGGACGTGGGCGCTGGTACGGCGCGATTCGATCATTCGCTGCGCAATGATTTTGCGCATCTGCGTTAGTGGAACAAGATCGCCGGGGATTGGGGCAGCAATGCGAGGCTGCGGAGGCGCTGCAGCAGCGGGCGCGCTCACAGTCGTCGGAGCCGGCGGCGGTGCGCCATGTCCTTCGAGGAAAGCAAGCACATCCTGCTTCGTGATCCGACCGCCGAGACCACTACCGGATACTTGGCCAAGATCGATGTTGTGTTCGCGGGCCATCTTGCGCACCAACGGAGACGAACGAGTCTGATCGTCGTCTCTTTCATCAGGGGCAGCCTTTTGACTTGGAGCCGAAGCTTCATCTCTTGCAGGGGGCTCCTCCTTCGACTTCTCGGGTGCAACCGCAGGCTGGGAGTTGGATTTCGATGTCTTCGCCGCAACTGACTCGCCATCACTCGCAATCGTTCCAACCACGGTATTCACCTGCACCGTGGCGCCTTCACTGACGCGAATATCCTGCAGCACGCCGGAAGCTGGCGCGGGAATCTCGGCGTCCACTTTGTCAGTGGAGATCTCAAACAGCGGTTCATCCCGCTGGATCTTGTCGCCTGGCTTTTTCAGCCACTTGGTAATTGTTCCCTCAACAATGGATTCGCCCATTTGAGGCATTACAATATCTGTCGGCATAATTCCTTCCGCTCGGCCAATTTGTATAGTGGTGGAGCTAGTAAAATCAAAGGCCGCTGCAACCTGCCATTATATCTAAGGCAACGCCAACTAAGGTTCCGCTGCGATTCAGTTCATATCGTGGTCGCCGCCTGCCTGAGGCTGCAAAGTTACTCCATAAGCCTTCTTCCAATAATCCTGCACTGCTGGCGGAAGCTTTTCGATGCGCGAGAGAAAGGCGGTGACTTTCCACATATCGTCTGTGGTCAACACTTTGTTCCACGCGGGCATCCCGGTGTATCGAATTCCTGTACTTACCGTATAGAAAGTGTGCCACTCGGGATCGTCCGGTGGATGAAGAATGAGCTGGGGAACTGGCGGGTAAAAAGATTTACCCACTGGACTTGGTTTTTGATCTAGCGTGCCATGGCAGAGGGCGCAATTGATGGTGTAAATCTTCATTCCCTGAATCAAATTGTCATCTGTTGGCGGCACGGGATTGCTTATCTTCGGCGCGTGGCGGTCCATCGAAGCATCAACCGCGCTCATTGCGATTCGGCGTTCCATCCTCGGGGGAGTAGTGTCGGCGTTGGTCGGCATGAGGCCAAAGGAAAGAAAGGCTAAGCCGCCCAGAGCCAGCACCACAACGGTCACAATGATTCCAAGAATAAAATTTCGCATCTTATCTCCTCAGGCAACTTATTCGGGATTGCGACGGAACAATTGTGAACCAACACACTCGCGATCATGTAGGCTTCGCGATATTCCAGCCGCCGAGTATAACGGATGCTTGACCGCAAACCTACGTTGCCTTAAGCATTCCCCACAGCTTCGGCTCAATAAGCTTTGAGCTTGCGTGCTTCGCGTACTAAATCACCCACCTTCGGCAAGAAAAACTCTTCTTGTGGAGGAGAGAAGGGCACGGGCGTGTCCAACGCGGTTATTCGGACAATAGGTCCATCCAACTCATCAAAGACTTCTTCATTGATGATGGAAGTGAGCTCTCCTGCAATTCCTCCAGTCCGAACGTCCTCGTGCAGCAGAATCACCTTGTTGGTCTTGCGCACCGTCTGAACAATCGCTTCGCGGTCAAGCGGCGACAGTGTGCGAAGATCGACAATCTCGATTTCAATTCCTTCTTTCGAAAGGATGTCCGCCGCCTCCATAGCCACATGCACCATGGCCGCATAAGTGATGACACTGAGATCGCGGCCTTCCCGGGCTAAACGCGCCTTGCCCAGTGGCACAACGTAGTCTTCTGCCGGGACCTCATCCTTAATGCGACGGTATAGATATTTGTGCTCAAAGAAAATTACCGGATTGTTGTCACGGATGGAAGCCTTGATCAGTCCCTTAGCGTCGTGTGCCGTCGCGGGGCAAACCACTTTCAGACCGGGCGTATGCACAAAATACATCTCATTATTTTGAGAGTGGAACGGGCCTCCATGAACATTGCCGCCGCTCGGTCCTCGAAGCACGAGAGGCGCGGGCGGCCCCCAAAGATAATGGGTCTTCGCCACCATGTTCGTGATCTGGTTAAAAGCGCAACCGATAAAATCCATGAATTGAAACTCGGCCACGGGACGCAGCCCGGTAAGCGACGCTCCAAATGCAGCACCAACAATCGCGGACTCCGCTATCGGCGTGTCAATCACGCGCTCGGGACCGAAGCGGTCGATGAATCCGTCGGTGACTTTAAATGCTCCCCCGTAAATTCCAATATCCTCGCCGAGACAAAAAACGGTGGGATCCCGTTCCATCTCTTCCCAGATTCCCTGCCGGATGGCTTCGAGGTACGTGAGTTGCGGCATGTTAGATCGACCGTCGTGCAGCTTCTTTCATTCTAGTCGATTGTCTACGGGTTCGAATAGCGAAGGCCGATACCGCCGACTAGACCTTCTCACTGCGGCCGTGTGAATTGGAATTTCGACTTGCGCGCACAGGTTGGGCCGTTACCCAAACCCTCTCCGCCGCCGACCGCCCGAGTGCGACATCCCCGGCGTCGCTCGTCAGGGTGAGTGTCTGATCATAATTGCGCCCGGAAACATGCAACTTTGCGCCCGGACGAATACCACGCTGTTCCAGAAATTCCAACAACCGCCGATCACGTTCATAGATGCCGCTGACCAAGTAATTCTGGCCGGCTTCGGCATGGGCCAGCAGTAGCAACCCGCGGCGGCGGCGGCTTGCAGGACTCTCCAACTCGCTGAGGTTGCCGTGGGGACATGCTCCTCCTCGTCCAAGCTTACGCAAAAGCTTCGCTTCGAAGTCGGGAGAAACCGCATGCTCGAGGCGCTCCGCCTCATCGTGCACTTTGTACCATTCCATTCCGAAGACTTCCGACAGCATCCTCTCAATCAGATGATGGCGCAAAGTCAGCTTGCGAGCTATTCTGCGCCCAGCGGTTGTTAGGCTGACATGTCCGTCGCGTTGTACTCGTACCAGTCCGTCCTTCTTCAGACGCCGCATTGCCATCGTAACCGCCGGCGGCGATACCAGCAGCCAGTGCGCCAGCGTGGCCGAAATTACAGTCTCACCTTCGCTTTCGGCTTCCAGAATCGCCTTAAGATAGTCTTCCTTGGATACGGTGATCATCACGAAGAATTATACGGCGGTGGGTTAAGCATAGTTAAGTATGTCGGCGCCTTGTAAAGCCTAAAACTTTGAATATGTTTTAAATGCGCACCCTCTGCGATACAAATTTGACATCGGCGTTGGGGCCCCCTACCCTTGTTTCTCCAGAATATGAAAGTTCTTGTAATCGGAAGCGGAGGAAGAGAGCACGCTCTATGCTGGAAACTCGCCCAGTCCCCCCGCGTTTCAAAAGTCTATTGCGCCCCGGGAAATGGGGGTATCGGCAACGTTGCCGAGTGTGTGGCAGCAGATCCCAAGAGTCTCGATTCATTGATTTCTGTAGCCCGCAAGCTTCAGCCTGATCTAACCGTCGTGGGGCCGGAGTTGCCGCTCAACCTGGGGATTGTGGATGAGTTCACGCGCCGGGGTTGGAAGATTTTTGGACCAACCAAAGCTGCGGCACAACTCGAGTCGAGTAAGAGTTTCGCCAAAGAGTTCATGCAACGGCATCGAATTCCTACAGCACATTATGCGATCTGCAACTCATTAGATGAACTCGACGAGGCACTGCCGCACTTCAGCGCTCCGCTGGTTGTTAAAGCAGATGGCTTGGCTGCGGGCAAGGGTGTTGTGATCTGCAGAACTAAAGAAGAAGCGGCATCCGTAGCCGCGGAAATGCTGAACGGCAAAATGTTGGGCGAAGCCGGTTCCCGCGTCGTGCTCGAGGAATGTCTGGAGGGCGAAGAGCTTTCCTTTCTCGTGATAAGTGACGGCGAGCGCGTAGCGCCACTGGTTGCGGCTCAAGATCACAAGCGTGTGGGGGACTGCGATACCGGACCGAATACTGGCGGCATGGGCGCTTATTCCACCAGCAACCTCGTGGATGAGCAAATGCAAAATTGGCTTCTGGAGCACATCGCAAAGCCAGTGGTGGAAGGAATGAAAGCGGAAGACGCCGAGTATAAGGGAGTTTTGTATTGCGGACTCATGATGACCGCGCGCGGGCCGATGGTGCTTGAATTCAACTGCCGCTTCGGCGACCCAGAAACTCAGCCGATCCTGATGCGATTGGAGAGCGATCTGTTGGAGGCGCTCGAGGCGTCGGTCGAAGGACGCGTCAGCGACGGTGATTTTCGCTGGTCGCAAGACGCTTCGGTATGCGTTGTAATGTCGTCGGGTGGCTATCCCGGAGTCTTTGAGATCGGCAAAAAGATCACCGGAATCGAAGATGCCGAACGGATCGACGGAGTGAAAGTCTTTCACTCGGGCACAACACATCATAGTGGTTCATACCACACAGCCGGCGGCCGCGTATTAGGTGTGACTGCTTGCGCACCCGATTTGGGGTCGGCGGTGCAGCGTGCGTACCAAGCTGTATCGAAAATCAATTTCGAAGGCGCACACTATCGAACGGACATTGCGGCAAGAGCGCTTAAAGCGAACTCCGCGACATAAAGGCGGCTTGGATCGCCAGGAAAGCGACTACAGAAAAGTTATGAGCGAGCCACTGGTTTCCATCGTGATGGGAAGTGATTCCGACCTCGAAATTATGCAAGAAGCGGCAAAGGCTCTCGATGATTTCGGAATTCCCTATGAAATGGATGTCACTTCAGCCCATCGTTCGCCTGATCGTACCGCTGGGTATGCAAGGGACGCGGCTCAGCGCGGCATTCGCGTAATCATTGCAGGCGCAGGAGGGGCGGCTCATTTGGCTGGAGTCATTGCCGCACACACTACCCTTCCAGTAATCGGCGTGCCGATTCCGTCAACCTCGTTGAATGGTTTGGATTCGCTACTAGCGACGGTGCAGATGCCTGCCGGCATTCCCGTGGCGACTGTTGCGATTGGCAAACCTGGTGCCACGAATGCTGGAATTCTTGCGGCTCAAATACTTGGTTTAGTTGATGAGAAGGTCGCCAAGAAATTAGACGATCATAAAAAGAAGCTCGCAAGCGGCGTCGAGGAAAAATCAGCAAAGCTGAAGAAAAATTTAGCTGGTGCCTAGGCTGTCCTAGCCGAGATCCAACGTCTTTAAGTACTGTCGCATGGGCCCTCCCAAGTCCTCGCGCTTCAGAGCGAGTTCCACGGTCGCCTTCAGGAAGCCCAGCTTATCTCCGGTATCGTGGCGCTTGCCTTCGAATACATAGGCATACATCTTTTCTTTTTTAAGCAGCAGCTTCATGCCATCGGTGAGTTGTATCTCGCCTCCGCTTCCTGTCTGGGTTTCGGCGAGCGTCTGAAAGATTGTAGGAGTCAGAATGTAACGGCCTATGATGGCTAAGTTTGAGGGAGCATCCTTCAGATCCGGTTTTTCGACCATACTGTTAACTTCAAATAGCCGGCCATTGAATCGTCCATCCGCGGGCTTGAGGTCGAGCACTCCATAGGCGGAAATCGCTTCTCCATCGACAACCTGAGCTGCAATCACGGAACATTGGGTTTCCTCAAACACGCTCACCATTTGTTTGAGGCAAGGAATCTGCGCGTCAATTACATCATCAGCCAACAGTACCGCGAAAGGTTCGTTCCCGACTAACTCGCGGGCGGTCAACACGGCATGGCCCAGACCGAGCGCCTCCTTCTGGCGAACATAAGCGACATAGATCATGTCGGAAATCTGACGCACTGTATGCAGAAGGTCTGTCTTCCCGCGCTCCTCCAGCATCTTTTCCAGTTCGTAGCTCACGTCGAAGTGGTCTTCAATGGCCTGCTTGCCGCGCCCGGTGACGATAATGATTTGGTTACAACCCGCTGCCAGAGCCTCTTCGACGCCGTACTGAATGATCGGCTTATCCACAAGAGGCAACATTTCTTTCGGCTGTGCCTTTGTCGCTGGCAAGAAGCGGGTCCCCAGGCCAGCCGCGGGGAAGACTGCCTTGCAAACCTTCATCTTCATAAGTGCGCAACTTTCCACACGGCTCTTGTCAACAAACGGGTTGGATCGAGAGGTGCACGAACGACTCAGAGATTAATTTGATTAACGCCGAGAGTTCCCGACGGACGCTACTGCATGAATCCGCCGACATCCTTTTTTGCAGTACCGCCAACGGTCAGGCGATCGATCTTTATCGTCGGAATGCCGACTCCCACGGGCACAGCCTGCCCATCTTTTCCACAGGTGCCGACACCTTCATCAAGTTTCAAATCGTTTCCGACCATTGATACGCGGGTAAGCACATCCGGGCCGTTGCCAATCAATGTCGCACCTTTGATTGGAGCTGTGATCCGTCCGTCTTCAATCATGTACGCTTCGGAGGCGGCAAAAACGAATTTGCCGTTTGTAATGTCCACCTGGCCTCCGCCAAAATTCACCGCGTATATACCATTCTTTACTGACCGGATAATATCTTCTGGAGCGTCGTCGCCGGCAAGCATATAAGTATTCGTCATGCGCGGCATCGGAATGTGCTCGTAACTCTCCCGGCGGCCGTTGCCGGTATCGGCGACTCCCAGCAGATGGGCGGAGAGCTTGTCGCTTAGATACCCCTTCAAAATTCCTTTTTCGATGAGGACGGTGTTCTGAGTCGGCTCGCCTTCGTCGTCGACGTTCAGGGAGCCGCGCCTTCCCGGCATTGTTCCATTGTCCACAACGGTGCATTTTTCACTGGCCACACGTCTGCCTATTAGGCCGGCGAATGCTGAAGTCTGTTTTCGATTGAAGTCAGCTTCGAGCCCGTGACCCACAGCTTCATGCAACAGCACGCCGGGCCAACCGGGACCGAGAACTACTTCCATTTCGCCTGCAGGAGCCTCGCGTGCGTCCAACTGCAAGATCGCTTGACGGGAAGCTTCTTTGGCGAAGTATTCAGGAGTCTTTTCTCCGAAGAAGAAATCGAGCGCAACGCGGCCTCCGCCGCCGGAACTTCCGCGCGCGGAATTCGTCTCGGTCTTCGCGATGCAGGATACATTCAATCTGGCAAGAGGCTGGCTATCCTCGGCGAACGCGCCGTCAGAGCCAATCACCAAAATGTTCCGCAGCTCATCCATGAAACTGGCGCGTACTTCTTTGATCCGTGGATCGTACGCTCGCGCTGCCTTGTCAGCACGCATCACCAATTCAACTTTTGCTGATATTTCGGCGTCCACGGAAGGAAGTGTTATGGGATACAGGCTGCGGGCCGGTTTTTCCTGAAAGCCTACAACTGGCGTCTTAGCCGGCCCGGTTGCGATCAGGGCTGCCGTCTTGGCCGCATGCAAAATTCGTTCGGGCGACAGGTCGTCGGTATACGCGTACCCGGTACGCTCGCCAGAAATCACGCGAACTCCGCATCCAACCGATATTCCCTGGGACGCGGACTTGACCATGGATTCGTCCATGCTCAAAGCTGTCGATGAAAGATATTCAAAGTAAAGGTCGGCGTAGTCTCCGCCCGCTGACAATGCGGCAGCGAGGTAGCTTTCGAGACCGCGTTCGGTCAGCCCGTAATGCTCGAAGAAAAATCTATTTTTGTCCACGATGATTGGATGCCTGCCTGTTTTGGAAAGACTCTGTGATGACAGTCTAGATTATCCCACAGGGGTCCGCCGATCGTTCGACGAAACACGTGGGGAACGGGGACTACGCGATCACGGAATGCAACAACGCCAGAAGCGTGCGAACCGTGTTCATTCGTCACAGACGCAGCCTCGCTGAATTGACACAATGGCAATGTGAATCCCGAATCTTTAGCTCGCCAAGTGGAAGACTTCCTCATGGGAGTGACCACAGCCGTGGTAGTTGAGGACGGCGATGTCATCTTCGATTTGTCGCAGACAAAGTACTCTGTGTCAGGGGAAACCCATAAGTGTCTGCTGCATATGTGGTCGGCTGAGAGAAACGTCGTTCGTCGGGTGCTTGATGCCGAAGTAAAGAATGAAGTGTTGCGGCTTCAGGTGCAGCGCCTAGGACAAACTAGACCCACCAAACTTGAGATATGTCGCAACCGGGATTGGCGTACGCCCACAGCGAAACGTGTATCGCGGTTGGGGTACCAGCGATTGCTGAATCGAGTTCTCGAGCGACGCTTCCCGGGCTTCACCGTTTCGCAACTTACCACCTCCACTGATCTAAAACATTCGTTCGGCCCGATTTACACGAGAGGATTATTGCACCGGGGGCAGTCTGCGTTCGCAGTGCTGGGCGTAAATGCCCAAGAGACGCAGGCGTCTATCGATGCGGCCTTAACATTCGGCATTTTGTGGCTAGATCTGTGCCGGCAAACGCGGGCCGGGAAGCTTGTCATAGAAGGTCTCAAGCTATTTCTTCCGGAGAAGAGTTCGGTGGTTACCAGGGAGCGATTAGCTCACTTAAATCCCGATGCGGCGAAGTGGCAGTTGTATGAACTGAAAGAACGCGACGCCGAACTAGTCGAGATGGATATTTCCGATCGTGGGAACATTGCAACCCGGCTCGTGCACGTCGCTGACGAGGCAGCAGCTCGGGAGCGTTTTGCAGACTCGATCATGCGCATTCACGATCTCATGCCGGAAGCTGAGATCGTGATGTTATCCTCCGCGGAAATTGCATTCCGCCGCCATGGACTCGAGTTCGCGCGCGCTAGAATTGCACACGATGTAGCGTCATTTCGCAGTTCTACGGAAATCGTCTTTGGAGTAGGGCGTGCTGAAAGAGTTCTCACCGATTCGAATTCAGTGGCTTTCATCGATTTGGTGAGGAGCATCGGAGAGGTCCGCCATCCGGAAGGCCCCAGGGATCATCCGTTGTGGCGAATGCATCCTGAGCGCTGGCTGGAATCCAAGGCAGTCCTCGATCTTGCGCCGCTCGATGGACAACTTGGAGGACGAGCCCAGTATTCTCAAGTACCCGCATTCTCGGCATCCGACCGGGCGATGATCGACGTGCTGACCCCCACTCGCGAGGGACGCCTGGCTGTAGTTGAACTCAAGGCAGATGAAGACATCCATCTGCCAGTTCAAGGGCTGGATTATTGGTCGAGGGTCTCTTGGCACCACGCGCGTGGAGATTTTGCCCGCTTCGGATATTTTCCGCAGATCGAGATTTCAAATCAAGATCCGTTGCTATTCCTGGTTGCGCCCGCGTTGCGCATCCATCCGGCAACGGACATCTTGCTGCATTATTTTTCTCCGAAGATCGACTGGACACTGATAGGTATTGACGAGCGCTGGCGGGAAAATTTGAAGGCGATATTTCGGAAGAGAAGCCCCAAACAAGCAAAAGTAGCGTGAGATCCCCCCAGACGTCCCATCTCAAGCTAAATCAAAGAGCAATACTTCGGCGTCTTCAGTTCCCTTTATCCTCAATTGTTCTTCATCGCTGACGGCAGCACCATCCCCTTGGTTCAAAACCTTTCCGTTCAATTCGACCGAACCCTTGGCGATTTGTATCCACGCATGGCGATCCGGTTCCATCTGGTGTGTCACGGTTTCGCCAGGTGCCAGAAGAGTCACGTAAAGCTTTGCATCCTGGTGGATGGTTACGGATCCCTCAATGCCCGTTGGACTCGCGATGAGCCGGAGCTTGCCGCGTTTCTCCTCCGTCGCAAAAGCTTTCTGTTCGTAGCTTGGCTTGATTCCCTGCTGATCCGGCAGAATCCAGATTTGCAGAAAGTGAGCACCCTCCGTCTTCGAGGGATTCGCTTCGCTGTGGCGGATACCGCTGCCTGCGCTCATGCGCTGGCCATCCCCCGGACGAATCCGCGACCCGGTTCCGAGACTGTCTTTGTGTTCAAGAGCACCATCGAGGACGTAAGTAATGATTTCCATGTCCCGGTGAGGATGCGTCGGAAAACCCTGGCCAGGCGCAACATAGTCTTCGTTGATAACCCGAAGAGAACGAAAACCCATGAACATGGGATCGTGGTATGTGTTGAATGAAAATGTGTGATGAGTGTTGAGCCAACCGTAGTCGCCTCCCCCCCGCTCTTCACTGTGACGGATACTGATCATCTTAATAATCCTCGTTATAACGACTATCTAATGATTAGATGAGGTTTTTGTAATCGGGATTCAAGCGGGAGCACAGGCACCCAAATGGAAGTAAAACTACGCTGTGGAGCTAGGATTTGTCTCTGGCGGACGCCTTCTTTTCGCTCTTCTTGCTGGAGGTAGAAGATTCCTGCTTTGATTTTTCTTCTTTATTCGACTTAGATTCCGATTCGCCCTTCGATTCGGAATCCCCCTTGGATCCAGATTCGGCTTTTGATCCTGATTCGCCGTTCGAAGAAGAGGACGCAGATGGCTTCTTAGCGTAGTCGTTAACGTACCATCCTGAACCCTTGAATTGGACAGCCGGCGCGGAAACCACCAATTCGACTGTCCCGCCACAGTCAGGGCATTTTTTCATATGCGGGTCGGAGTATTTCTGGATGCGCTCGAAGCGGTGATGACATTTCTTACATTCGTACTCGTAAAGTGGCATGAGGTATACGGAAGTTAACCTGCGTTAAACGTAAGTCGATTCTATGATGCGTCGTGCCTCCCGTCAATTTTGGTGCGAAGCTGCGAATGTTAGACTCGCCCACATGAATGCCGGGGAAAAACCTGCCCGCGGAGATGACCGAGATCCGACATCGGCTACGACTTCCCACACCCTTAGCGCCGGCGCGGCGCTCTATCTGGTTGGAACCCCGATCGGAAATCTCGAAGACATCACCTTCCGGGCTTTGAGAGTGCTGCGCGAAGCAGACATGATCGCGTGCGAAGACACTCGACATACTCAAAAGCTTCTAAACCACTACGGAATTGTGTCGCGAGTCACGAGTTACCATGAGCATAATGAATCCCAGAAGGCAGCCGAGTTAGTTCGACAACTGGAACAAGGCACGCGAATCGCTCTGGTCACCGACGCTGGAATGCCCTGCATTTCCGACCCCGGTTTTCGCCTCATCTCTCTTGCTCTCGAACATCACATACCGGTAATTCCCATTCCAGGCCCGTCCGCGTTCTTGACGGCGCTGTCACCTAGCGGACTGGCCACAGAATCCTTCCGTTTTCAAGGATTTCTTCCTTCGAGACGTGGCCAACGGCGGCAAGTTCTGGAGGGCATCAAGTCTTCCCCGCAGACGGAGGTTTTCTACGAAGCTCCGCACCGCCTGATAGAGACCCTGGAGGATATTGTGGAAGTCTTGGGCGCAAGCCGGCACATTGTCATCGCCCGCGAACTGACAAAAATTCATGAAGAGTTCTTGCGCGGCCCTGCAAGCGAACTGTTGAACGCCCTTTCTGCTCGCGAAGAAATCAAGGGTGAAATTACTCTGCTTGTCGCAAGAGTCGAGGAAAGCCAGCAGACTCTCTCCGTGCATACCACGGTCACGATTCGCGAGCGTGTCAAACAAATAATGACGGACGAAAAGCTGGACGAAAAAGCGGCTCTGAAGAGAGTCGCGAAAGAGCGGGGAATTTCCAAGAGTGAGGCCTATCGGGCATTGCAGCGAAGCAAATAACCGCTATCCGCCCAGCTCTCGCTTTACCGCTTCACTCACCTGCCTGCCGTCAACCCGAATGCCGGCCCCTGAGAAGCGTGCCATCACATTCTTCATTACTGTTCCCATTTCCTTTACTGTTGGAGAACCCATCTCGGCGATAACTGCCTTCACTCCGGCAACGATTTGCTCCTCACCAGCCGCCTTCGGCATGTAGGCTTCGATTAAGGCGATTTCCGCGGTTTCCTTGTCGGCGAGCTCCTGGCGTCCACCTTTCGAAAACTGTTCCACGGATTCCCTTCGCTGCTTGATCAATGTACTCAGCACCTGTAGCGCCTCTTTCTCATCGAGAGGCGCCATCTTGTCAATTTCGCGATTCTTGAGCGCGCTCTTGACCATGCGTAACGTGGAAAGGCGCAGCTCATCTCGGGACTTCATTGCGTCGACAAGGTCTTTCTGGATTTGTTCGGATAGGCTCATGCGGGGAATTATAGCGGGAACCCGGTGCCACCGGTGTTCCAGCGCCCGCGAGAAACGAATCCACAAGAATCACGTTCCGGGATAAACTAGAGGCATCTTTCCGAAAGGGACCTTAAACAAATGCTGCTGAAGAACCGCCTTTTTACCCCTGGACCTACGCCCCTGTTGCCTGCCGCGCAAACCGCGATGGCGTCATTTACCATGCACCACCGCACCGCCGATTTTCGGGCGCTATATACGCGCGTTTTGGCCGACATGAAAGAATTTATCGGAACCAACAATGACGTGCTGGTGCTGGCTTGCTCTGGAACCGGTGTAATGGAAGGTTCGGTTTCAAACCTGACCTCGCCAGGAGATCAAGTTCTGGTTCTGACCGCCGGCAAGTTTGGCGAGCGTTGGCGCGATTTAACCAAGGCATTCGGATGCAACGTCGAAGTTCTCAGTGTGCCTTACGGCGAGACTTTTTCCCTGGATCAGATTCGTCAAAAGCTGACGCCCGACGTTCGCGCCGTATACGTACAAGCCACGGAAAGCTCAACCGGTGCCCGCCACGACATCAAAGGAATCTCCCGCCTGGTACGCGACAGTGGCGACGACATACTTTTGATCGTTGATGCCATTACCGGCCTCGGCACAACTCACTTCGATGTGGACGGTTGGGGCATCGATGTAATCATCGGGGGATCGCAAAAGGCTCTGATGATTCCCCCCGGACTGGCGTATTGCGCCATCGGCGAACGCGCATGGAAGCGCATGGAAACCGCCAAGAACCCCCGCTACTATTTCGATTTCCGCAAGGAGCGGAAAGCGGCCGCTAAGGGAGAATCTTCGTACACGCCCGCCACCTCTTTATTTGCCGCGCTGGGTGCAGCATTGGATTTCATTCGCCAGATGGGCGAGGGGGATCTCGTCGCCGGACGAAAGGCTCTTATAGACAACGCCGAACTGGCCGCGGAGATGACCCGCGCCGGCGCCAAAGCTCTCGGGCTAAAGCTTTTCACTTCCGCTCCAGGTGCTGCGCTCACGGCTATCGATCCGCCAGCAGGCGTGGACTCCAGCGCAATCGTCAAAGCGTTCAGAGAATCCTTTTCTGCCGTTGTAGCCAACGGCCAGGGCGACATGAAGGGAAAGCTGTTCCGCATCGCTCACATTGGTTACTACGACTACCTCGACACAGTTGGAATCCTTGCAGCGCTTGAACACGTCCTCAGCAGCGTCACCGGAAAACCGGTGCAGTATGGTACATCCGTTCGCGCCGCACAGGAAGTTTTTGCTCGCAATTTGAATGAGAACTCAAGAGTCGAAGCCGGAGCGACCCGTTAGGGCAAGACCCCATTTCAAAAACACATGCATCGTGAAGGAGGATCTATGCGCGTCGGCAGGAGTACGGGACTCGTGTTCTCGATTTTGCTTGTTGTCTGCGGCATTTCTAAGGCTGATTTCAAGTACACCCAATCAAGCAAGATGACAGGCGGCAGTCTGATGACCATGACCAAATCGTTGGGGGTCTTCAGCAAGAACGCGCGTCAACTGAATGAACCGCAGCTCTCCACCATCATGGTGAAAGGCAATCGAATGCGTTCTGAGCAGTCCGCTGGAACCATCGAGATCATTGATTTGGACGCCCGACGATTCATAAATATTGACACAGTTAAGAAAACCTATTCCACCATGACGTTTGACGAATTTAAGGCAAACATGGAAAGAGCCCAGGAGCGGGCCAAAGAAGAACAAGCGAAGGCGGTTGCGAAGCATCCCGAAGCGGCCAACCTCAAGGTCACTCCGAAAGTTCACAGCGAGGAGACAGGGGCTACGCGGACCATCCTGGACCTTCCAACCAAAGAAGTGAAATGGCAAATAGAAATGCAGTTCGAGTCTACAGATCCCAAGGTTCAACAACAGGCCCAAGGCGCGTCCATGACAATGAACTCCGACGCGTGGCTTGCCCCTAGTGTTCCCGGGTATGACGAGATGAGGCAGTTCTACGTCCGCATGGCAAAACAACTCGACTGGCTCCCTGGCGCAATGGGAAACATGACGGGAATGAACGCACAGATGGGCCCTGCGATGCGCGAGTTTCAGAAAAACCTTGCAACTGTTAAGGGGATGCCACTATTACAAAATATCAGCTTCGGGATGACCTCTACGGCGGTTCCACAGAATCAAACCTCCGCCTCGCAGCCGAGCCAGACACCTCCGCCGCAGCAATCAGACGATCAAGGGTCGGTTCCAACTAGCACGGGAAGCGCCATCAGTAAAGGAATGGGTAGCGTATTTGGCAGTTTTGGAAAGAAAAAGAAACATGACCAGGATGCGGCCGACTCCTCAAATTCCGCGCAGCAATCAGGATCTGCAACTGGCGCATTAATGGAAATGCAGATCGAGGTGACGCAGTACTCTAATGGCTCTGTCGACGGAGGTCTGTTCGATATTCCCGCAGGGTACACGCAGGTGCAGCAGGATCCAAACCAGGTATTTGGCGGGCCTCGGCAATAAAGATTTAGTTAACCGTGAAGTCCACGGTGTTCGAGTTCACCCCGTAAATGTTGCCGGCGGAATTCACATACACTTGCATGCTGCCAGCTATGGCGATTGCAGACGCGGGGATTGCCGCCATCAATTGGTTAGCAGTGACAACCGTGGTAGCCATAGCCGTACCGGCGAAGAACACTACGGAGTTGGCCGCAAAGTTCGTGCCATTGACAGTTAATGTAAATCCGGGCCCTCCGGCTGTGGCGCTGGTGGGTACAAGCGCAGAGATGTTCGCGGCGGCTTTTACTCCCATTCCATTTGTGCCCGCCGGTGCGTTGTAACCGCCGCAACCAAGCGATAAGAGCGCGATCAGCAATATGCAACTAAGCTTCATACGTTAATCTCCAGTCAAAAAACGATGTTCGAAACCAGGGTCAACTGGGAAATAGCGTAGAAGCTTTGCCGAAGATAACTGTCAACCTTGTGTCATTTCCCTGTAAAGATGTTGTAGAGACCGTTTTTGAGTGTGGAAAGATAGAATGAACTGAATTTAGTAACTTAAAAAGAAGGACTCATTCGCTATGAAAATTGTTGTCGCCGAAAAAATGTCCGCTTCCGCCGTAAATCTATTACGCGAGCCAGAGTGGACCATCGTCACCCCCGAACAGATTGACGGAAATCTGGCTGCGCAACTTGAATCGGCGGATGCCCTGATCGTCCGCTCTGCTGTGCAGGTCGACTCTGCCTTGCTGGCTAACGCCAACAAGCTACGTGTCGTTGGCCGGGCGGGTGTGGGAGTCGACAACATCGAACTGGAAGCGGCTACCCGCAAGGGCATAGCCGTAATGAATACCCCCGGCGCGAATGCTGTCGCTGTCGCCGAATACACGCTTGGAGTAATGCTGGCGATGGCGCGGTTTACCTGCCGCGCCAACGAATTAATGCATGCCGGAAAATGGGAAAAGAAATCTCTGCAAGGGTCCGAGTTGCGCGGAAAAACAATCGGTATTGTTGGATTGGGAAAAATTGGGATGGAAGTCGCCAAGCGGGCACGCGTTTTTGGAATGGAAGTGATGGGACACGACCCATACGTCTCGGCCTCAGTTGCGAAAGAGAACTCCGTTCGTATCGCAACGCTGGACGAACTCTACGCCTCTGCTGACTACTTGACGCTTCACGTGGGCCTGACTCCACAGACCACAGGGATGATCAATGCTGACTCCTTAAAGAAAATGAAACGCGGCGTGCGATTGGTGAATTGCGCCCGGGGTGAACTGGTGGACGAAACTGCCCTCGCGGCGGCCCTCAAAGAAGGCCATGTGGCGGCCGCGTCGCTGGATGTTTTTGCCGAGGAACCGCTCAAGAATTCTCCTTTTACAGCGATGGACAACGTTATCCTCACGCCGCATATCGGCGGATCAACTAATGAAGCGCAGGAAGCTGTCGGCCAGCAAATTGCCATGCAGGTAAAGGAGTATCTGAAACATGGAGTAATTCAGAATGCAGTGAACGTTCCTTCAGTCTCCCATGACGAGTATCAGGAACTTCAGCCCTACATCGTTCTTGCAGAAAGATTAGGCTCGTTCCTGGCGCAGATCAGCACCGGGGCCATGGAAGAGATTTCGCTCGGCTATAGCGGACACATCGCGGAGTGGAAGACCGAACTCATCCGCAACGCAGCCATCAAAGGAATTCTGAACGAGACGCTCGAGGAAAAGGCCAATCTGGTAAACTCCGCAACTATTGCTTCATCGCGCGGACTTCGGGTTGAAGAAACGCGCAAAACGCAGCCTTCAAAAGGCGGTGCGGGAAGTGTGCTTTCCGTCCGGATTAAAGCCCGCAACGAGGAGCACGGGGTAAAAGGTGCTGTGCGGAGAGAAACAACACCGCGGCTGTTGCAAGTCGACGGAATCGACGTGGAAGCTCCCCTCGAACGCAACCTGGTCTACCTGCGCAACCAGGACGTCCCCGGAGTGATTGGCAAAGTGGGAACAGTCCTCGGCGCCCACAACATCAACATCGCCAATTTTTCCCTTGGACGCCGGTCGTTCGGAACGAAACCAAACACGCCAGCCGAAGCGATTGCCGTGGTTCATGTGGACAGCCCGGTTCCCGAAGCAGTTTTGCTGGAATTGAGAAAAATTCCCGCAATCGAGCAAGCTAAAGCCATCCAACTATATTGACTGGACGCAGCCGTGCTCTTTCGATCCTGCTGATCGAATATCACATCAGGAGACTCATGTTCAAAAAAGCGGGTTTGGCGATCGCGCCGTTGTTCCTACTGATCTCAAGTGCAGTTGGTCAGGGCAATCGTTTCGACGTCGGCTTAGGCTATGAAGCGGTATTTCCCAAGCAAACTTCTGCCAACGGCATCGTGGTGTCTCCTACATATTCTGGAGGGTTCCTTGGCACCTTCCGATGGCGGTTTGCGGAGAGGCATTCGATCGAAACGACCTATGGCCGCACCAACGATTCTCAAATTTATACGACCCCAAATACTTTTCGGATTCAATCCAATGTTACAGAATGGACTGGGGCGTACGTTTTCAGCCCAATGGAAACCAAGAAGTATGAGCCTTTTGTTTTCGGGGGCGCGGGCATTTTGGCATTCAATCCGTACAACACGCTCGTCAATACAGTTCAGGTTCCCGTGCCTTCGACCAGGCAGACACAGTTCGCAATTCTCTATGGAGTGGGGGTGGACTGCAAAGTGTTCTCGAGCGTTCCGGGCCTCCGGAAGGCTGCAGTTACTCCACACTTAGCGTTGCGAATCCAGTATCGGGGTCTGTTCTACAAGGTTCCCGATTTCGACAATCCCAATTTATTTACGGGAAGCCGGGGACACTTGGCTGAGGCTGCGGCAGGCTTAGTAATTAAATTCTGATATCAGGAATTCAGCGCAGTTTTCCGCAATTTACGGCTCTCCGCAAGGAGAGCCATTGAATGCATCAGGTTCTGCAAAGTAACGATCCCGACCAAACGTTGGTCTTCGACGATGGGAATAATACTGAGATTTCGTGCCGTGAGCTTTCGGAACGCTGAAGCCAGCGATTCCTTTTTCTGCGCAACCTCGAAAATCTTATTCATTACGGCCTGCACATAGCCGTTCCCTTCCATCCGCAGAACTTGCAGGATCTTCTGCCGTGAGATCACCCCGACCATATCGCTTCCGCGGATCACAGGGAAATCGTCCTGAAGAGAATGCACCGCTTTTTCAAGCGCATCCTCCAACGTGTCTGCAGGGGACAGCGTGGCAAAGTCAGTGAGCATAATATCTTCCAGTCGCACGGTTTCCAGCACTGATTGGAAGACGGCGGAACGCTCCTCCAATTGTCCAGCCAGGAAGAGGAAGAAACCGATCATGGTCATCCAGATATTCCACAACATGCCGGTAAACATGAACAGCGCGGCAAAAGTCTGGCCAATCGTCACAGCGCGCTTGGTAGCGCTGACTGAGTCCATTTGGCGTGCGAAAAAAGCTCGCAACACCCGGCCGCCGTCCATCGGATATGCAGGCAACAAATTAAACGCCGCGAGCAGCAGATTGACCCACACCACACTCCGCGCGAGGTTGCTCGAATGCACATAGGGCTTCGCCCATAAGTTAATTTCGGGAGACACAAGTGACAGAATACCGGCGGCAACTGCGGCGATGACAAGATTTGCGGCCGGTCCTGCCAGTGCTATTCGCGAGTCGCGCTTCCAAATTGGCAATTGGGCGTCTCCCGGCTGCTGACTTTCGTCGAATAAAGTTACGCCGCCAATTGGTAGCAGAATAACCGCTTTGGCAATGAGTCCCTCGCGCCGACTGACGAGGGCATGCCCTAATTCGTGCAATATCACACTCGCGAAAATTATCCCTACTAGTCCTAGACCTCGCGCTGGAGTCGTCGTATGAGGAGACGCGGAGTCGGTTAGCAACACAAGAGCGAGAAGGAATACAAAGGTGAGATGGATTCTCAGTTCCACCCCTAAAATGCGCCCCGCCGAAATGGACCAATTTCTCATGTGAGGTACTGCCGCCTCGCTACCTCTATTCTATATATTCAGATGAACCCTGCGTATCGTGAGTTTGCGTCATCACAATCGAAAGTTCACAGGCGGAGAGGCTCGGTGGAACGGAATTGCGAGTCATAGCTGGAAAATATCGCAGCAGGCCATTACATTCAGCGCCTGGATACGACTTGCGCCCGACCGCAGACAGATTACGAGAAACACTGTTCAACGTTCTCACCGCGGGAAATCCCTCCGCACTGGAGGGGACGATCTGGATTGACTTGTACGCGGGCACCGGTGCTGTGGGAATCGAGGCCATTAGCCGCGGATGCGAAAGGGTGTATTTTGTGGACGTCGCAACTCAACCGACCGAGCTAATCCGTCGCAATCTCAGTTCCCTGAAAATCGAAACTGGCTTCGAGGTGATACAGCAAGATGCGGTTCGTGCGTTACGAAACTTGAAATCGCGTCGCCTCTCAGCGGATTTTGTTTTTCTCGATCCGCCTTACAAGATGGAGCAAGAGTATCTGAAAACACTAGAGGAGGTTTCGCAATCATCCCTGCTGAAGCCGAATAGCGCAGTAATCGCCGAGCACTTAAAGAAATTCGATCCCGGAGAATCGTTCAGCACGCTTCGACGCTACCGCACCTTGAAACAAGGGGACTCGGCGCTGAGCTTTTACCGGTTGGCGGGCTGATCGGAAGGGAATTGGCTTGCGGCGCTTGGCCAGCTTTTGGGTGGCGCAGCGGTTCACCGCTGCGATAGCTGCTTGTTTCGACTTCGGCTTCAGCCGCTGAGGATCACGGCCAGCACCTACATCAGAATATCGTCAGCCCTTCTAACTATGGGATGCTGCATCTCCTGAAGATCATTCTTAACCATGTTCAATCCATAAACGCATTGCTCAAAATGATTAGATAGCCTCGCAAACAGAGGCGCGACTTTCGTGTATTCAAAGTCCTCGAACTTGGAGACGATGTAGTAGCTCTCTTTCCCGGCCTTCATCCAATCGATAAAGCTCTCGGTGCGATTCCGACGCAACCGGAAGTGATTAATGCTTTCGGGAAACATTCCTGTAAAAAATAGCGTGTAATCGCCGATGTGTTTACGTACCTGTCGCTCCCGGTCGAAAGACGGCGCAGGTCCATACACAGGATCGGATTCCATCAGCATCTCGCCCACGTCGGTCAGTGATTTTCCAGCGCCATTGCGGATCTTGTGGAGTTCCTCCACGTCGCAAAACTCCGACAGCAAACGGGAAACGTAACCGACAATTTGAGGATCGCGAATGCCGATTTCTTCGGCGTAATGTCTTCCCACAAGTTCCATGAAAAGCTGTTGCAGTGGATGCGAATCAGGAATCATTTGTAGGCCCTCCCCGAAAAGCCGCTATTGACGCGGGGCTCCATGGTCAGTTATCTCTCAGTCCCACCTCATTCACAAGTAACTTCCGTGCGCCTCGCACCCCACGATCGTGCCAGCACTAGCGAAGCGCGACACTAGTTAGAACACGTAGCAAAGACAAAGGTTTCATTTCCGACATTGTTAGCAGACTGCCGGGTAGACTGCCAATTCCGAAATCCTCCGAAGATGGCTGGTGAAAATTCATGCGCTTATAATGGCGGCCTCGGAGAACCGAATATGGATAGAACCAACATTTCAAGCGGCACCCCCTGGGAACCGATCGTCGGTTATTCCCGCGCCGTACGGATCGGCAACCACGTGTGCGTGGCCGGAACCACTGCTACGGACATCGACGGGAAGATCGTGGGAGCGGGCAACGCTTACGCACAGGCGGTACAAGCGATCAAGAACATTGAGAGCGCACTCCAAAAGGCGGGAGCATCGTTGAAGGATGTCGTCCGAACCCGAACATATGTAACAAATATCGCGGACTGGGAAGCTGTTGGTAAGGCGCACGGCCAGTTCTTCCACGATATTCGGCCCGTCGCTACCTTGATCGCCGTGAGCGCGTTCGTCGCGCCGGAGATGTTGGTTGAGATCGAAGCTGACGCGATAATCGCTGATCACCAGAAAGAATAAGACTTTTTTCTCAGGAAGCCTTACTCGAAATTTCAATTACACTAATCGCCAATCTCTCTATGGGGGTGTCAAATGCTTCGAATGTTGCTGCATTGGGTAATTAGCGCACTCGCCGTTTGGATTACATCACGAGTAGTACCGGGCTTCTACGTAGATAGCGCAACTGCCGCCTTGATCGCCGCAGTGGTTATTGGACTCGTGAATGCGACTCTGGGACTCTTCGTGAAGATCATCACCCTGCCGCTGACAATCCTGACTTTTGGCCTCTTCTGGTTCATCGTCAACGCCGTCATGATTGAATTGGCAGCCAATTTCGTCCCTGGATTCCACATCCGAAGCTTCGCCGCTGCGTTCTGGGGAGGCATCGTTCTGGGCCTCGTGAGCATGATCCTGAAGTGGCTCATAATGCCGGCAGTGAGCGAACGTTAGAGATCAGACTATCCAGAGCAGTGCCCTTGGGGTCCGCTTCCATGGGGGGCCGGTTACTTGTAGCCTAAGTTTTTTCCTTTTTTCTTGACGCCGCCCCGCTGCCCCGGCAGACTCATTGGAACGGATTCCCCGTCCGATCAGCAAACTTCCTGGAGTTGTTGAATGGAGCAAATAAGCATTTCTCTGCTTACGCAGGTTTCTCTCGCAATTGGCTTAGCAGGACTGTTATGGCCGGAGAAGTTGATGCCGGTTTTTGATGTGTTGATGTTCCCATGGCCTTCGACATACCGCATGCTTCGCGCCAATAGTATTGGAGCCATTGTCTTATCCGTTTTGCTATTTGTTGGGATGATCACGAGACATTACTGATCCTCGCAGGCGAATAATCGTGTCCCCGTTGAAGCAATGATGGCCTGGGCTGCCCAAGACCAGTTTGACTGTGATTTACTGAGTCCGGCCCCATGTCGGAACAATTCCCGATCTTGATTTCTGTTGGAGTCGAACACAAAGGGACACGCCTCGATCAATTCCTCGCCGCCAATATTGAAGCAACCAGCCGCGCACGCATGCAGCAACTCATCTCTGAAGAAAAGGTCCTGGTGAACGACTCTCCCGCCAAGGCGTCGCTGCGTCTACGGGGGGACGAGCGCATCGCTATTCTCGGAACAGTTCAGCTTCCGCCTCTTCGCGCGATCCCAGAAGAAATCCCGCTCGATACGGTCTTCGAGGATGATGACCTTGCGGTAATCAACAAGCCTGCGGGAATGATGGTCCACGCCGGAGCCGGGGCTACCGAGGCCCAGCGAAATCGGGGAACACTGGTAAATGCCCTACTGCACCGGTTTCAAACACTCTCGAACCTGGGCGGGGAGTTGCGACCAGGTATAGTACATCGTTTGGATAAGGCCACGAGCGGGCTGATCGTGGTCGCAAAGAATGATGAAGCGCACCGGAAATTGTCGGCACAGTTCTCCAAGCGTGAGGTGCAAAAGAAATATATCGCGCTGGTTCACGGGTGGATGAAAAATGACAAGGGAACAGTCAGTAGCAGCATAAGCCGAGATCGGGTGCATCGCACCAAGATGACGACCCGGCGCGAAAAGGGGCGCGAGGCGATTACCCACTATGTTGTTAAGCAGCGAATTGATTCTGCCCTCGGCAAGTTCACCCTGGTGGAACTGAAAATCGATACTGGGCGCACTCACCAAATTCGCGTGCACTTGTCGTCACTCGGGCATCCCGTGGTCGGAGACACTCTATACGGTGCCCCAAAAGAACTGCGGGGAAAGAGTCGACAAATCGCTACACTTCCCAGGAATTTCCTGCATTCGGCAGCGTTGATATTTGAGCATCCCCGGACGGGCGAAAAGCTGTCATTTTCAACCGAATTACCCGTGGAGTTACGAGAGTTCTTGAACCATCTCGCGGCGGTCTGATTCAGGAGTGGGTTACCGACTATTGGGTTACGACTATAATGAGGAATCGATGCATTCATCACGTTGCATTCTCCTCACGTTCATTTCTATTTCGCTTTTGCCTAGAGTTGTAGCCCAGAATACAGCCGCGCCAGACCTGCCGTCTGCTCCATCAGCGGTTTCTCAGGAAAAGAAGAATCAGGGGAAGGCCCAACAGAGTGCTCCATCTGTGCAGGGCGCATCCGGTGCTCAACCAGAGGCCGCACCACCCGGCCCGAAGTCCGCCGCAAGCGTGCCCCAAAATGCTGCAGCGCCCCCAGGGGCTGAAACTGGATCGTCCTCCACTGACGAGCCCACCGCAACCTTCCGCCGCAGAGTAAACGAAGTGAATGTGGTATTCACAGTCACTGATAAACACGGACGCTACGTAAATGATCTAACCAAGAACGACTTCAGCATCATTGATGATCAAAAGCCTGCCCTCGAAGTTCGCAGCTTCCATCGGGAAACTGACTTGCCGTTGCAGGTTGGACTGCTTGTCGACGCGAGCAATTCGGTGCGAGATCGTTTTAAGTTTGAGCAGGAAGCGGCAATCGAATTTCTGAATCAGACGATTCGTCCGCGATATGACCAGGCCTTTATTGTGGGGTTTGACGTCACACCTGAGGTTACCCAGGATTTCACCGACAATACCGACTTGCTCTCTGTTGGCGTGCGCGGTCTTCGACCGGGCGGTGGCACGGCGATGTATGACGCCCTGTATTTTGCATGTCGTGACAAGCTGTTGAAAGCTCCGCAGACAGGACCCACTCGCCGCGCGATTATTCTGCTGAGCGATGGCGACGACAATCAAAGCCATGTCACGCGCGAGGAGGCCGTGGAAATGGCTCAACGCGCCGAGGTGAGCATTTACGCCATCAGCACCAACATTAATGGCGGCGGCAGTCATGGCGACAAGCTCCTTGAGCGGATTGCCGACGCTACTGGCGGACGCGCATTCTTCCCCTTCCAACTCCGGGAAGTCTCGGACGCTTTCTCCGAAATCCAGAACGAGCTTCGTAGCCAGTATGCACTTGCCTACACACCAGCGAACTTGGCGCCGAATGGGAGCTATCACTCAATCGAAATTCTCGCGCAAAATCACAAGGGTCTGCGGGTACGCAGCCGCCACGGTTATTACGCCCCAACCAACTGACTCTGCAATGCCTGGATATTCCGGAACTCCGCTGCCAAAGAAGCTCGGACTCAAAAATCGATACCGCGTTGCCTTTCTAGATTTGCCCTCCGAAGTGAGAAAGGAATTGAAGGACGCGCTGGCAACTTGCCGCATGGCAAAGAGGGGCCCCTTCGATTTCGTCCAGATTTTCGTGAAGAGCCGGGCTGAACTAAGAAAACAGTTTGAACTGTTCTCATTGCAGCTTGAACCGAGCGGGATGCTCTGGGTTAGCTGGCCGAAGAAGACTTCTGGAATTAGTACCGATCTCACCGAAAGCGAGGTCCGCGACATTGGCCTTGAACTGGGCCTGGTCGACGTGAAAGTGTGCGCCGTGACCGAGATCTGGTCCGGCCTCAAATTCGTAATTCGAGTAAAGGATAGACCTAAGAAAACCCGCCCTCCAACTACTCCTTCGAGGCAATAGCGTAGTACCCGCTGCGCGCCTGAATCTTATAGTCTTTGCTGTTGGGGCGAATTTCCACTTTCCGGAAGGTTCCATCCTTCGCGGTATTTGTCGGGGTGTAGCCGATGTTGTACTGGCTGCGAAGTTCATTGGCTATCTGATCGAAAGCAGCCTTCAATTTGTCGGCGTTATTTCCAACATCAATGACGCGGCCTCCCGTTTCCTGGCTCAGTTTTTTCATCTCGCCTTCACCTGTGTATCCGCCAAATCCGTAAAATCCACGATCCGCGCACAGCAGCACATAGACGATGCTGTCAGATTTTTGCGCAGCCTCAGCCGCATCTTGAATCTTCAGTTGACTGCCTTCATCTTCGCCGTCAGTAAGAATAATCATGGCCTTTCGACCGACTTGCTGCGCTAATTCGTCGTGGGACGCAAGGTAGATCGCGTCATAAAGTACAGTTCCTCGAGGCCCCTGTGGTCCCGTGGGAACGGGGCCGCCGCCCATTCCGGGAATCACTCCGCCTCCACCTCCAGTGTTAATAACAGCGCTGTTCAATGCGACCTTGAGTAAGTGGACTGAGTTAGTGAAGTCTTGAAGCAGGTTCGCATTGACGTTGAAATCGAGGACAAAAGCCAAGTCCTTCTCCGTCAGGATTTGAGACAGAAAGGCGCCGCCGATTTCCTTCTCCATCCCCAGAACGCGCTCTTGACTGCCACTGGAATCGATCAGGATTCCGAGAGTTAGGGGCAAATTCGACTCGGGGGTGAAGTATTTGATGGTCTCAGGCTTACCGTTCTCGAAGACTTGAAAGTCGTTTTTCGTCAGATTAGGAATCAGCGCTCCTCTTTTGTCTTTGACATTGAAGAAGAGTTGCACCACATTGACATTGACTTTCAGTGTCTCCGTCGGCTCTGACTGATCCGTTGCACCGGACGGGGGATTCTGCGCAAACGCCACAGAACCGGCTAGGCTCAAAATCAGGACTAGAAAACAGGTGACGGCAAACAGGACACGCACTCTGGGCATGAAAGTATTCTCTCGCTCTTTTTTTGATAGTCTATCTACGATCCTTAGATGCGCCAAATGCCCGGATTCAGCATCCCAGCAAGATTGGGGCTGCGTAGCCGCCTGCGAGGTTTGTCTTGTATCAAGGAA
>Ga0206912_1009_pt2 | contig 29814 bp, 28 predicted proteins | sample Alteio_BWOrgHeat_75_FD_152933 | JGI IMG/M metagenome (GOLD analysis project Ga0206912, IMG submission 152933) | Enriched cells from forest soil in Barre Woods Harvard Forest LTER site, Petersham, Massachusetts, United States -... | ecosystem: Environmental > Terrestrial > Soil > Temperate forest >... | reverse complement strand
GAAGAATATCGAAGATAAACTTTTCGAACTTCCAGGCCATGGTGGGTGCTGGTTTAGTGGCTTTGAAGGCCAGATGCCAAGGCAGGCGGCTGTAGTCGATTTTGGGTAGAAAGTTGAGGCTAAAGCAAAATAGACTTAGATTGGCGGCGAGATATTTTAATGAACCATCGGGCTGGCGGGCGGTCTTTTCCTCTTCGGGCATTTCAGTGTATTCGACAACTTGAGTCGCTTGGTTTTTTCTGACTAAAACGCCTACTTTTTCTTCTGCATCGCGGCGAGGAGTGCACTTGACGGTGATTTCGTTGCCTTGGCGGGCATGAAAGCCAATCAGGTTGGCATCAAAAGGATCCGCAAGAGCATTATCGATGAGGACATAATTGATAAACTGGATGCCCTGCTTCTGCCACTTCTGCCAAAGCCCTGAGTCGTAAAAGTTTTTAAGCGTTGAACCATTGCCATCAGGACCTTCTGCGACTCGATCCATTTCCTCCAAGAAAAGATTGCCTTGGGTGTCAAGAAAAGGCAACTCGCTCTGGGTGAAGAAGGAAACTTGGGAGGTGGTGAGCCCAAAATAACGGTTTTCTTCTAGATAGTGGAGCGTGGCAGTGTGATTTTGAGGGGATGTCATGAAGGCGATGGGAAGAGGCACACCCGCTTGCTGACTAGCGGCCAACGTCTTTTCGCAAAAAAGTTGGAAAAGGGATTTATGTTTGACTATAGAGACGGGAAATAATCCTTTCGGCCCATCAAATTTAAGGCGCGTGCCCTGCCCTCCAGCCACCACGATGCAGCCTGCCTTTCCTTCAGTGAGGAGGCGTTTCCCGTGTGCAATGTCCGCTGGGTCTCCACTTTTAGGGATATTGTCGATAGGGGACAGTGGCTCTAGCGGATGCTGAACGCCTTGTTTAACGAGGGCTTGCTGCTCGCGAAAGAGGGGGCCATCGAGGGCTTCAATCTGCTGAAGAAGATGCTGTTTTTGGGAAGGATTTAAGCGGTCCCAAAAGCGCAGCAAAGACTCTTGTCCCAAGGCCTGCAGCTTATGGAGGGCTTCAGCGTGGTCCATGCAACTGCTTTTCAATGGCGTTGTAGACCTCGTCGACCTCGATGCGCTTCATGCAGCGAAAATCGATGGGACAAACGCGCTTATAGCAAGGAGAGCATTCGACGCGTTTGTTGATGATTGTGCCCCCATTGTAGGGACCTGTGGCGATGTCGTTGGTGGATCCAAAAAGCGCCACGAGAGGGGTGCCTAGAGCCGAGGCAATATGCATGGGGCCACTATCATTGGTCAAAAGGACCTTGCAGCTTTGGATCAGGGCCATCAGCTCGCGTAAAGAGGTCTTGCCTGCCAAATTCACGACGCGCTCTGGCATATCGGTGCAGATGGAGTTGACCAAAGGAGTCCCCGTCCCGTCGCCAAAGAAGAGAATGACGTTCTTGGGGTCCTGCAGGAGTTTTGTCGCAACGGCCCTAAAGCGCTCTGGAAGCCAACATTTGGCGGAGCCATAAGCAGCGCCGGGGTTGATGCCGATCACATTTTGCTGACTTGGGTCGATATGCAGCTTAGCGAGGAGTTCTAAAGCGGCCGCTTTTTCATCGGGAGCCACATAGAGGGCCGGTTTAGTGCTGGAAATGGGAATCCCCAAAGGAAGCAGAAGTTGCTTGTAGGTGACCACCTGATGCTGTTTGGCCTGTTTTTTCGGGAAGGGCAGGGACTTGTTGAGCAAGAAGCTGCGCGCATTACCGGCGAATCCGATGCGATTTTGGACTTTGCCACGCCAAAACCACCACGCAGAGGAAAATGAGTTAGTCAGCAATATTCCCAGATCATAGGCTCCGCGTTGGAGCTCCTCGATAATCTCTAAATGCTGGCTGCGATGGATCCAACCACTGGGACGTCGAAAACTGTAGACCTCATCAATATTAGGGTCGTGCTGGAGCAAGTGCGCTACATTAGACTGACACATCGCAGTGATGCGTGCATCGGGCCACTTGGTGCGCAGATCCGCCAGGATAGGCGTTGCCATGACCAGATCGCCTAACCAGTTAGGCATCCGCACAACGATATTTTTAGGTGGCGGGTCAGGCCAGCTGAATTTTTCTGCTTGCAAACTCTTACCTTGATTAAATCCCAGCATCTATCATAATAATAGTACTTCAAAAATCCTAGTAAAAAAAGGGCGCCCTTTGACAAAGAAGACACCCACGGCAGAAGAAACCCAAAACCTCCGGCAGCTTTTATTGGCTCTTCGAACTAAATATCAAAGCGCCATCGAGGAGTTATCTGCCAAGGAAACCTTCCAAGAAGAGCATACGGCCCTCGTCCAGCAGTTAACAGCGCTTAAGAAGAGCTTCCGGGAGCAAAAAGAGACGCACGCCCAAGAAATTAGCCGTCTGGAACGCGAGAAAAACCGCATCGAAAAGCTCGAGGCAGAGCTTTTAGAAAAGGACAAGCGCATCGCGGATTTGATGTACCTGGAACATAATCTAAAGACCCCGGAGCAGCCTCAAACCGAGTGTGAGGATTTAAATGCCGCGCGCCAGCATATCTCACAGCTTGAGCGCACGGTGGCTTTCTTGCGCGATCGTTCCGATGCGTCTCTTTTGGAAGGGCAGCATCAAAAGGAAGAGGTGGAGCGCGAGTTGCAAAACTTGCAAGGTCAATATGAAGGGCTCCAAGCCCGTCTCCATCAGTTGCAGAGGGATCTTGAGGGCAGCAAATTGGCTCGAGCAGATGCACAACGGCGTGTCGAGGCAGCTGAAGCGGGTAAAGAAGTCTTGGAGAAGTTGCTAGAGGAAAAAGAGCGCCACAACGCCTCTTTCGACCGGGAAATTGCCCTCATCAAGCAGACCTTGATGCGTGGCGTTCGCGAGATGAAAGACTTAGAAGCCAACTATGAGGCGGCCGTTCACGATAAGATGGTTGCGTCGCAAAAGGCCCAACACGCTCAGTATCAGGTGGATCGTTTACGAGAAGAGGGGGCCCTTCTGCAAGAGAAATTGCAGGGCGCCAATAAAGAGCAGCAAAACCTTCGTCAAGCCCTTGAGGAAAAGACCGCTAAGCAAGAAGATCTCAATGAGCTCGAGAGGCATTTAGCGATTGCTCAGCAAGAGAGCCGCGTGCTGCATGAAGAGGTCTTCCGCTTAAAAGAAATCGTCAAAGAACGCGAGGCAGACCTTGCTCAGGCACAACACCACTTCGCCAAGAAGGTAAAAGAAGCCGCCCTTTTGGAAAGCAAAAACGAAGAACTGCAGCGTACAAATAGTGATCTGCAACAAATGCAGCACCAAAACAGGATCAAAATTGCCGAACTTCAGACAAGCGTCGACATGCAAAAACAACAGCAGCAAAAGTTAGAGCAACAGCTTCAAGAAGGTGCCAAAGCGGCGGAATTGCTAAATGGAAAATGGGAGCAAAAGTATTTTGCCCTCTACGATAAGTGGCAGCAGGCCGAAACGCGCACCAAAGAGCTAGAGAAAGTGGAAGAAAAGCAAAAGCATCTGCAGGGCATTCTGTCTAATATCGGGACCTATCTGACACCAGCTAGTGAACCTGTATTGCAACCTCCTCCTCGTCCTGTTATCGAGGAATTGACCGCACCCACACCCCACCCAAAAGCCACTTCTAACCTTTTTGATCAGCCTAAATCGCAAGCAAAAGTCCGCCAATCCTTTCTCGAGTAATCAACTATGCTCATTATGGGGGTAGATCCAGGAACGGTCGTGACGGGATATGGCATCATCCAATGCAAAGAGGGAGTCTCTACCGTTGTCGATTTTGGCTGCATCCGTCCGCCTAGCCAACTAAAGTTAACCGATCGCTATCTGGTGATCTTTAATAGTCTAGACCACCTCCTGGAGAAATATGAACCCGAGGTGGTGGCAGTTGAGACGCAGTTTATGAAGCACAACCCGCAGAGCGCAATTAAATTGGGCATGGCACGCGGGGTGGTGATTGTTGCAGCCAAGCGTAAAGGATTGAAGGTAGTGGAGTATCCCCCCGCCAAGGCTAAGAAAGCAGTGGTGGGGAATGGAAGAGCTAGCAAGGCCCAAGTCCAGCGCATGGTGCAGCATCTTCTGGCCTTGGAAACGCTGCCTGAACCAGAAGATGCCGCGGATGCTCTCGCTCTGGCTTTGTGCCATGCTCAGGCGCTGCGTTATGAACAACTCATTGGAATGGAGATTTAAGCATGTATGCCTATGTCAGAGGAAAGTTGTCGGATAGCACCCCAAGCCAAGCTGTCATCGATGTGCAAGGGGTGGGGTATTTGATCCATATTCCCGCCAGCGTGTTTTCCAAGCTGCCACAGCTAGGGTGTGAGGTTCAGCTCTACACCTCCTTTGTGGTGAGAGAATTGTCGCAAACGCTTTATGGCTTTCTCACACCGCAAGAAAGGGATGCGTTTGAAGTCCTGATGGGGGTGACAGGCATTGGCCCTAAATTAGCTTTGAGCTTGATTGGGCATATGAGCATTCTCGAGTTACAACAGGCGATTTGCCAAGCCAATACAGCGGCGCTTAGTCGTGTGCCAGGTGTGGGAAAAAAGACGGCAGAGAGGATGATCATCGAGTTGAGAGATAAGCTAGGACACCTTTTGCCACCCGAACCCGGCGACCTGGCAATTGCCTTGGGGACAGACCCTCGCTCGCAACAGATCAGCGATGCAATGAGTGCCTTGATCAGCCTTGGATACAACCAGCAAACTGCCCAGAAAGCCATCAAAAGGAGCTTGGGAGACCTTCCCGAAACCATCCACCTTGCGGAGTTGATCACCCATGCACTTAAACATACTTAAGTTTGGCATCCTCCTTGTTTTGATCTTTGCAAACTTGAGAGCGATGACGCTGGAAGAGCAGGTGGGCCAGCTTTTGATCGTCCATTTTAATGGAACGGAGGTGAATGAAGAGGCGCATCGTTTGGCCCAAGAGGCCAATGTCGGGGGCTTTATTTACTTCAATTGGGGCAATGGGTTGACGAGTCCAGAGCAAGTGCGCAATTTAAGCAACGGCTTACAAGGATTGGCCAAAGTGCCCTTGTGGATTTGTTTGGACCAAGAGGGAGGCAAGGTAGTCCGCCTAAAAGAAGGCTTTGTGCAATATCCAGGGCCACGCGAGCTAGCCCAGACAACCTCTCCTGAGGAGGCTTTTGCCATTGCCAGCCAAGCGGCGGAGCAATTGAAGGGCCTTGGGATCAACATGAACCTAGCGCCTGTTGTAGATATCAGCACCTACCCAGAGAAGGCCTACATCACTCCAAGGGCTTTTGGCAATACCCCAGAAGCTGTGATTGCCTATGCAAAGCCCGTCGTAGAGGCTTATCGGCAAAAGAACGTGCTGGCTGTTTTAAAACATTTCCCCGGCTATGGCGATGTAGTGATCGATCCACATGCCGGTCTACCCAGGGTTTCAAAGTCATTGGCCGAGCTTGAGCAATGGGAGTTTCAGCCATATGTGGCGTTACAACCAGAAGCAATCATGAGTGCACACATTTTGTTGCCGGCCCTTGATACGCGCTATTGTGCGACCCTGTCTAAGACAATCCTACAAGGTGTTTTGCGCAACAAGCTTAAATACAATGGTTTAGTTTTGAGCGATTCTCTCGCTATGCAGGGCCTTCTGGATAACTGTGACAGTGTCGAAGAGGCGGCTATCCTTGCAGTAAACGCGGGCTGCGACCTAGTGATCTTGGGTGGCAAGCAGCTGCTTTCCAATCAGGCGGGTTTTGAATTAACCGTTGAGGATGTGCTGCGCGTCTATCGCGCTTTGCTTGCAGCTGTTAAAGAAGGGCGCATTTCTCATGAGCGCTTAGAAGAAGCCGTCGAACGCTCTCTCACCTTAAAGAGGAAGTATGGAAGAACATTTTAGGAAATTGGAGCGCATGTATCACGCGGCGCCGATCAATGCTTTTTACAATCCAAGGTTAAAGGTGGAGAAGGGGCGTGCAGAATTGACGATGGAAGTAAAACCCGAATTTCACCATGCGGCGCAAGCTGTCCATGGGTCGGTTTACTTCAAGGCGCTCGATGACGCGGCCTACTTTGCGGTTAACTCCCTCGTCGAAGATGCCTTTGTCCTAACGGCCAGTTTTAATCTCTACTTTTTGCTGCCGATTAGCAGCGGCACGCTCACCGCAAAAGGTCAAATCCTGCATGAGTCCAAGAACAACTATATTGCAGAAAGCATCCTCTTTGACCAAGACGGCAACCAAATCTCGCGCGGCACGGGCTCCTTCATCCGCAGCAAGATCCCCTTGCCCACGATTAAAGACTACGCTTTTGATAGGGGAGGGTAGGCATTTAATGGAGCGGGAATAGGAGTATCGAGCGTTTCGTCAGGGAGAGGACCCCTTTGCTGACGAACTTCTGGTGGAAAATGGGTGAGAAATTCCTGGCTCTCTTTCAATTGGGTTAGCTTCTCCTCAATCTTTGCCTTTAATGCATCGATTTCTGGACGAGGCGGAGGGACATAGAATACAATGGGAGTGTCAAGCGTCTCATCGGGAGGAAGAGGTTGACCAACTCTTTCTTCTCTCTTCTTTCGTGACCATTCATCTTCAAGGAATTTCAATTGTAGTCTAAATTTGGAAATCTGCTGAATCTCTTCGAGAAAAGCACAGGAGATTTTAATTTCAGTGATCTCATGGCCTAAGTTAGGTCCTGTCTCGCTAGTGCGATAAGTATTGCGCGGATGGTCACACGGAAAAACTCCTCCTACTGAATTCACAACGAGGGAGTGAGAATAGATAAAAATTTCTGTAATGAGTTTTGTTCCCGGCCGCATAATATTCATTTGCACTAAAGTTTTATACTTTACTGCATCTATTGAAGGAATATGTGATGATAATTGTTGCATAGTAAAAATATACTATATTTGTAAGATTGATTTCAAGTGAATTTAGAGCAGATGGGACAGAGGGACGCGTCGTGTTTGCGGGCCTGGCAGTACTCGCGGGCGAAGTAGATGATTTGGAGGTGGAGGCGGTTCCAAGAATTCTTGGGGAAGAGCTGCTTTAAGTCCCTTTCTGTTTGCTCGACGTTTTTGCCGGCGCTTAGGCCCCAGCGCTTCGCACAGCGATGGATATGTGTGTCTACGGGGAAAGCAGGCTGATGAAAAGCTTGGGACATGACGACAGAAGCCGTTTTGTGCCCCACCCCAGGGAGATCCTCCAATTCTTCGAACGAATCGGGCACCTGTCCGTCATGCTTATCGAGAAGCAAACGCGATAATTCCCAGATCGCCTTCGACTTGCGCGGCGCAAGGCCGCAGGTGCGGATGATCTCCTCGATCTGTTTAGGGGTGAGTTTTACCATCTGCTGCGGCGTTTTCGCTTTGGCAAAGAGGTGTGGAGTCACAAGGTTGACGCGCGCATCGGTGCATTGGGCCGATAGCAAGACGGCGATGAGGAGCGTATAGGGGTCTGAATGATGCAAGGGGATCGCAGGCACAGGGTAGAGCTCTTGGAGGGTGTGGCGAATGAGGGCAGCGCGTTTCTTTTTATCCATCTATTTTCCGATGCAGAATTTTGAAAAGATCGCCGAGAGAATATCTTCAGTGATGTTTGTCCCGATGACGCGGCCAAGTTCGCTTAAACACTGGCGCATTTCCATGCTGAGGAACTCTGGAGACACCCCCGTTTTCAACCCGATCCTCAGGCGGCGACTCGCTTCTACAGCATTGTCTAAGGACTCTTTATGGCGCAAAGAGGTAATCATCACTTCATCTTTAGCGGGTGGTCCCTTTTGCCAGAGGATAGTGTCGATGGCTTTTTTTAGCGCATCGATGCCGCTGCGGTTTTTGGCGGAGATCGGGACGCAAGCGAATTCCAGGTCCGGCAAGCCGTTGTGAGGGAGGTCGGTTTTATTCCAGACAGCAATCGTTTTTTTCTTGGGGAGCGCTTGCATCAGATGCTGATCTTCAGGAGATAGCCCTTTAGAAGCATCTAGGACCAAGAGCACTAAATCCGCTTGCTCCATCGCTTCTTTGGAACGACGAATGCCCTCTTGTTCGATGAGATCTTCGGCATGGCGGATGCCAGCAGTGTCCATAAGGCGGAAGTTGAGGCCGTTGAGGCGCATCTGATCTTCCAACACATCGCGCGTCGTGCCTGGGATGTGCGAGACAATGGCCCTTTCTTTATCGAGCAGCGCATTCATCAAAGAGGATTTGCCCACGTTTGGGCAGCCGATGAGGCTCATGGTGATCCCCTCGTGCAGGATTTTGCCATCGTGAAAGGTGTCAGAGAGCGCTTGCATGCTCTGCTCGGTAGCCTCCAACTGCTGGCAAATATCCTCCAAGCTGGCGAACTCAAGCCCTTCTTCGGGAAAATCGACCCAGGCTTCGAGGATGGCAGCTGTTTGCGTGAGTGCTTGTTGGAAGGTGGAAATTCTTTTGGATAGGCTCCCCTTTAGTTGTCCTTCGGCGGCATGGAGGGCGTGTTCATTTTTGGCTGAGATCAAGGTTTGGACGGCTTCGGCTTGGGCGAGGTCGAGTTTGCCGTTCATAAAGGCTTTGAGGGTAAATTCCCCTGGACGTGCCGCCCTGGCGCCTGCTTGCAGGATCACTTCAAGGACGCGGCGCGTGACCAAGCTACCCCCGTGGCAGTGGATCTCGACGGTGTCTTCCCCCGTATAGGAGCGGCGCCCGCGCATGACCAAAACCAAAACGTCATCGACTGTGTGGCCTTGGGCATTGTGCACGCGTCCGTAATGCGCGGTATGCGTGGCATAGCTGTGGATAGGACCGGAGAAAACTTTTGCGGCTATATCAAAAGCGCGGTTGCCCGAGATGCGGACGATGGCCACACCCCCCTCGCCAGGAGGAGTGGCAATGGCCGCCACCGTTTCGCCTGGCTCGTAGGGGGTGTGTACAAAATCCATGGAATTAGTTTAGATCTGGAATAAAGAGCATGTTAACAACTTCATTAGCGTTATTACATTCATTGAGACGATCTTTGAAGATTTTCCACTGCGCTCGCAAAGCTTCTCTGTTTGCTTTTTCACGGATAATGTGGCGCGCAGCCGCATAGGCTTGCCTTGACCCATTGAATTTCTGCATTTTCGCTGTGACCAATTGCTCCAATCGAGTTCTTTGCTGCGCTGTTTCAAGAAAACGGGCATGAGGCTGTTGTAGCAATGTTTGCAGATAAGTTTTTCTAGCTGCCTGCGCGAATTTCACGATTCTTCTACTACCCAGGTTATTTTCATTAATGAAGAGCTCGAGGGATTGTTTTGAGGCGTTGGCTTTAGCTGTGTAGAGCGGATTAAAGAAAACTTTAACAAAGGAACAAATGGCATCGATCACACCGATCAAAGGGGCCGCAACGGTTTTCATCGCATACCAAACAGCATGGCCGGTATGGATTTGAACAGCATTCGATCGGTTAAAAAAGTGCTTCGGATCCTGTTCTTTATACCAATCGCGAATGCTCTTCCCTGAGCGCCAAATCTCTTCCAAGCATTTGCCTGGGGTTTCCAGTGTATCGCGCAGGAAGGTTCCCAAAGCAATGGGGATCGAAAGCCCCCGCGCTGCCAGAGTCGAGTATTCTGCGACCCGTTCCACCCCATGCCAGGCTTTGTTGTCGAGGGTAAGGATCCAATTAGAAACTGTCGGTGTCACTGCCCAGTTGGAATTTGCCATAAATAGTTCTCCTTCTAAAAGCAACCATCTTACCAAGTATAATTAAACTACGCAAGATAAAAGGGTTAATTAAACCGAAGGGGTGAAGGTGAGGTTGGCGAGGGGGATTGGGGCAGCGGAGAAGACGAGGGGGTTTGAGGGCCGTGCAAGGCAAAAGGGTTAATTAGGGAAATCTCCTTGGGCTAGTTTGCGAGCTAGATCAAGTATCCATGCGTTGAATGCTTCCAAATAAGCTGGAAAGTTATCTTGCCAGATGGGGGGTGTGAGATTTAACTTCTTGAGATTTTGCTGTGACGCTATTAAGAGATTGCGGATTTCAACGACTTTTGTGCTTTCTGAACTGTTTTGGATACGATTTAGACAATTACGTAAGGGTAGGAAAAATTCGAAAATTAGTCGCCAAGATGGAGTATATTTTGGAATTGGACCCAATACTTTCAAAAGGGGAGCGTTCTTAACCAAACGATAGCGTTGTTGATTTCTCAACAAAAATTTCTCAAAAAGCCCGCTTAAACAGAATTCATCCAAGATTTCCGCAAGATTTCTTTTGGAATAGCCTATTTCAACGACATCTGAAGCAGAAAAATCGGATTGAGAATGGGTTAAAAAGAAAGTGATAAGATCTGCACGGGCACCGGTGCCAAATATAGAACGAGCCCTTATGTTCAGCAATGCAGGGGATTCTAGAGGACGTAAACATGATTTATGGCTCAACACAATTTTTAACGGTGGCGCATCCTCAAAAATTGGCCACACGGCCTGTGAGTGAGAATTTAAAGTGGCTGCATAACTTGAAAAAGGTTCGTTTAATTGGTTTCCAAAGCTTTTAATAATGGACTTTAAACGACTCGTGGAAATGAAATGGTGATACTGAGAACACCAGTCTAGTGATTCATCGCGAAGACGAGGATCTATTTCAGCTAAACTAACTGTCAATACAATCAACTCTTCCAGGGTTATTAAAAATTTTTGGTGTTTTTGTTTATGACCTCTTACGCCTAATTCTGTCCATAAACTCCAGGCTAGATCCAGAAGGCATTTTTCAAATTCCTTGTTAAGAGGAAGCTTCCCTCTATCCGCCAAAAGTTGACCGAGAACCAACAAAGCTTTTTCTAAGCTTTCAGAATCTATTTCCATATAAACTCCTCTCTTGTATCGCGAATTTAAATTTCTCGTTTCGAGCAATTAAAATTCATTGAGGGTAAGAATTTTTAAGTCAAATAATTTTGAGGCGGAGAAATAGCGCATTTTGACGAAAATTTTAACTTTTCCTTTAGAGGGGATCTTTATCGAATCAATAATCCACGTCTTCGGGGATTTACAGCATGTAACAATTGTTCATATTTTTGAATAGTGGGTCTAATTCTTCCTTGCTCATAACGTGCATAGGCATTTGGTGATGAGGATCCCAATCGTTTTGCAGCCTCTCGTACAGTCACTTTATTCATCTCTCGCTGTCGTCTCAAGGCTAAGGCAAGCAAGAGCCTATCATCATTGCAACTAAGTCCAAATAGTCCGTCTCCATAATCCGAGATTTGAACTTTGAACGTAATTCCTTCAAAAGCGTCTTCCAATAAAAGAGTGATGGCGTCTTCTATCATAAATAATGCATTTTTTCTTGAAGTACCTTGAGTCATTACATTTAGGTAAGGAACTTCAACTAGCCAGCCAGGCTCTTTGCCTTCTTTCCAAACTTTGCCTTCTAGCTCCATTTAATTTTCTCCAGGATTTGTTTTTGCTATTTCGATAATAGCTTGTGCGAGTCTCTCTTTGATCTCATTGTGCCTAGGAATGGGTTGTGAGATTTTACCGTTGGTCCATATCTCATGGTTACCACCTTGGCGTTTAAATCTCCATCCAAGATTCCTTAAATGTTTTTCGAGATCACGCCTTTTCATAAGTTAATTGTACACATATATGTATACGATGTCAATGTATTTTAAATCGAAGGGGTGAAGGTGAGGGGAGGGCAGCGGTGATGGAAAGGGTGACAATAGGATTTTGGGGGGAGATGAGGGGACTTTGGAGGCGGTGGTGAGGGCGAGGGTGATGGCAGTGAAGGCAGGGTAGCGAGAGGGCTTTGAGGGTGGCGGTGAAAGCGGGGTTGCGGAGAGGAGTTTGGAGGTGTAGTAAGGGCGAGGGGACTTTGGGGGCGGCGGTGAAGGCGAGAGTGTCTAGAAGGCTTTGGAGGTGGTGGCGAGGAGTGATGGTGAAGACGAAGGAGGCTTGTGGGGGGGCGACGGGGAGCCCTAAACCGAAGGGGTGAAAGCGAGGGTTGCGACAGCGGCTTGGGGAGCGGCGATGAGCTGTTGTTGGAAAGCGACCCACTCGGTTCTCAGGGTGGGGAGGGAATGATTTTGCCCCTGGCTGAGTTCCAAATAGCGTCTTCCATAGCGGGGCTGTTGTTCGCTGAATTTTAAGGTTTTAGTATGGACGAGCCAGTTCAAGTCAATCTCAGAGAAGCGAAGGGTCGTCAGGGTTGCATGGGTGGTGGCACCTATAACGGAGCGTTCAAATTGCTTTAACCCTTCCATGGCGTAGGTATACTCAGAAACGATGGTTTCAGGGCGGCGATCTAGGTAGAGAAAGCTGCGAGGGGAATAATTGTTTTTTAGCAAATAAAGCCTCGTCATCGCCCTGGCAGCATTGATTTTGGCCAATTTCAACGGATTGATAATCATCTTCGCCATCGCAATGAGCGTACTCATCACCGCTAAAAGAGGAACGGACGGCACTTTTAAGCCATACCCTAGAGCATGGATGGCATGGAACCTAGCAGCTATGAGATAACTCCAGGCTCTTTGCCTATCGGGCTCTTGAAGGTAATTTTTCGCACTTGCACCCGAACGGAGGACCTCTTCCAGGCATTTAGCAGGGGTTTTGAGCGTTTCGCGAAATAGGGTATAGAGACCCATGGGGATGAGGCAAATTGCCCCTTCAAAGTGCGGAAATTCACTGGCGGAGACCTCAATTGTGCTCCATTCCATCTCTTCCACGTGAGCTAAAAAATTTTTCACGGTCGGTGCTGCAATCATGCAGACATTTTCCCGATTTGGGTAGTTTCCTTCAAGGTTCAAATTTAATAAAAATTAATATTAGATTAATCAGGGGATAATATTACTAATCTATACTAATTATTGAGGGTTTTAATAATTAGTATGTCAGCAATATTAAATAGAACAGGTTCTTTTCTTTGGTCTGCAGCCACTAACAACTGCGTGTCTCGCACTGTGGGCAGCGTCTATCAACGCACGACCAATTGCGTGGTCGGCAATCTGCTCATCGGTTCGGTCAAAGAAAACATCGCCGAATGCGTGGGCTACTATGCGGCAGCGTCCATTGCTTCGCCAATTACGGCTAAAATTACCAGCGCCATGCTGGGAAAATTGGGGCACCTCGCCGGTTGGAGCATCGCCCTTTCCCCTTGCGCCGCTGCCATAGGGCTGACCAAAGACAAATCCTATACCACCATGCTCAAGACCGCAGCCGTCGCAACAGCCGTGGCCATCCCTTTAAGTCAACTGTTGCCAGACTTTTTGCGAGAATTGGGAACCTCCATCGGCTCTTCAGTTGGAAGCTACGCCGGCCTTATCGTCGGAGGAACCCTCGGCGGATTTGCCGCCATCCATTTGATGGGAAGCGCTGAAAGTCTCTGGAACAAAGAGGCGCTGCCCAACTGCTACGTCACTAAAACCGCTCAATGCATCCTCGGGTTTCTCGTTTTAGATATGCTGAGAGCCCCATCGAGCGGGGTTCCTAGAATGATCTTAGATCAAATGGTGGGCAGCCTTTTATATAATGCCACCGACATCACCCGTCTGGTTAAATCCCTGATGGACCGCCAAGCCTTGAGCGATGTTCTCGTATCCAATATCAGCGTAAAGAATTTAATTCCTGAAGATGTGGCACGCAGCGTGGCAACCGACGCCATCAATGCCGCTTTAGCCGATGCTGTAGTGAATAAAGCGAAAGCAAAAGTCTATGGGGCGATCGACGCTAAAATTCAGCAAGCTGTGGAAAATCAGTGCGGCCCACTCCTTGGTGAATGGGTCTTTGATTTCTTAAAACATGAACTCAAAAAATTAGGTCAAATTCCTCTCGTCGCTAACCAAGAGAATTATCTCGTCGATCTCTTGAAACAGCAGCTAAAGGGCTGTGTGGATGCTCTTTTAAAACAGCAAGAAGCCCATCTAGGCGTTCTAGAAACAACCGAAACCTTCCTTTTGAACGTCCTCATTCGCTCCGTTAATCAGTACATGCAGTTTGTAGCCAACCATCCAGGTCTCCCAAAAGCCGCGCTAGAACGCGAATTTCAAAGGACCTTTTTATCGAGCAACCTCATTGGCCTTGCGCTGGACAATTACAAAACGATCAAAAAATTGGCCAATATAACCTCCCGCCTACAAGAAGAAACACTAAGCCCGGCCGAGTTGTTAAGGATCTTTTCCCTCATCGAAAAGGAAAAGCCCTTTGATGGTCAGGCCCTGGCCAGATCGCTCGCAGAACAGATCCAAAAGGTGGAAGAAAGTGTGATCGGCTTCTCCTTTTCTCCTTCACAGCCGGAGCTACAAAAAATGATCGACCTCCACGCCCCTTTAATCATCAAATTGGTCATCCTCAATACCTTGCAAGGGTTTTGGAAAGCAGATGAACAAGAGATGCGCGCCTTTTATAAAAATCTCAACCAGCTGTTCTGGTCTCATTACAAGGGCCGTTTAGGTGCCCCTATCGTAGAAACCCTCCAAGGGGTTGTCGATCAGCAGATCGAGCACGCCACCCTAAATTAAGTAAATTAATTTTCAATATTGTGTTTTTTATCGCGTACTAACTGGGCAACCAGAGAGGAAATAAAGACAACTAGATAGAGTTGACCTAAAAAACCCTCAAAAATTGCGAGATGGCGTGCTTCCGAGGAGGAGGGAACGACATCGCCATAGCCGATGGTTAAAAGGGTCACAAAACTAAAATAGATCATCGTAAAAGTATCTTCACCTGGCCTCATGGTAAAAGCATGGGGATCGAGCAATAAGTCCAGTTCATACAGCCTAGCAAAGAGCAGGCCGATAAGCAAATAGACGACGATAGCTCCTGCGATGCGGTGCTTGATTGTTTCTCGCGTGAGATACTGGCGCACAATTAAAGCAACGAAAAGTCCAATGGCTAAAATCGCGGAAATGATTTCTGCAAAAGCAAATGTTTCATTTTGGGTGAACCAATGCAGCGCGCGCGCAACAACAGCAAAGACTACGATACAAATGGCTACAAAGCGCAAAGAAGGGGTGTAGGGGACGGCGAAAATCCCCTCGATCAGGACAAGAGCAATCATCACTTCGTAAATTCCCATAAACCAGCCGTTATTCACAACAGGAGGGATAACGAAAATGGTAAAAAGAAGTAATGCTAAAAGCGCATAGGGACCGCGCCCCTGCGACCATAGTTGCGGCATTCTCTTTATTTAAAGCTCTAAGAAATGCTTGGCAACGGTTTTCGTAAGTATTCACCACTCCCTTCCATTCCCTGGGAGGCTGCGACGGGCATCCTGCACTGCTTCCCTCGTCGGCAATAGCCTAGCGGCTATTCCCTCCTCATGAATCAGCGCATTATACCCATCTCGCTCACCCAGGTGAATGGTGGGAAGTGGTGAACACTTACTGTTTTCCGATCTCTTCAGTGATCAATATTAAGATAGGGCCCAAAATTTCGTCGCGGAGGCAGGCAAAGGGCTGCTTCTCATTATCCGCTACTGCAGCCATCGCATATTTGCTGTACTCGCGCCCAGCAGCAATTAGAGCCTTTTCATTTTTTGGATCGGGATATACAACGCCTGCTGCGCGCGGATTTTCAAATAGAGAGTTAACAACTTTGAGAATGAAAAAGTTCGTTAAATAGAGGGTTTCTTGCCCTTTATAGGTCGGCAAGGCGTGATAGATGGTGCGCATGTGCGCATAGAGTTCAGCGAGCTCATTTCGCGTATCAGGATTTGCTTTGAGTTGATCATAAATTGCTTGGAACAACTTCCGCAACTCGATGCGGCAAAGGGTAGGATCCTCAAGAGGTTTGCCATTTGACTGGATGATGACTTGATTAAACCAGGTCAAAAAAGGAGTTTTTAAGCAATCGCCTAAGGTCGTAACATGCTTTTCCCGCAGGAGGAGAGAGGTGAGACTATCATTGCGGAGTACATTCTTTTCTTTGACAGCTTGCTTTTGTTCCATTTCAGCTGACAGCATTTTTTTCAGCAGCGGAAGAAGATTTTTTAAATTTAAAATCTCCCTTGCTAAAGCCGAGATATCGGAAAATTTAAAATAGAGCGGTTGGAGTTTTGCGGCCGCAAGATCTAATCCTAAATCACTGGAAATGAGTGTTTCAAGTGCTTGTTTAAAATCTTTGAGTATTTTTTCCTTGGCATGAGGGTAGCCAAGAAGCGGGGCGGAATTAATACGTAACTGCAAACAGAGAGAAGTTAAAGAACTTTCCGCAAGGGCAAATTCATTCGCTCGATTAGAAAGTTTAGTCGCATATTTTGTTGCTTCCTCGGCATTTCCAGTAGTAGTTGCGACTTTGAGTTTCTCCTCGAAGTCTTTGCGTTCTAATAATTGAATATAGTCGGCTTCGCTGCTGATTAGATCATTTAGAGAATTTTCAAGAGTTTTTAAGGCTTTTTTTTGTGCGGCGGATAAACCGATTTCGATTACATCTTTCTTGTAGGATGTTTTGGGATGCTTTTCGGTATTTGCAGCGCGAAATCTGGCCTTTTTATCCTCTACAGGCTTAGTAGCAGTGGGAGGTTGCAATACTTCCTTAGCGATGGCCACGGCCTTGGGAGGGGGCGGGGGTGGAGCCTTAGGTAAGGCTGTAGAAACTATTCTATTTGGATCTATTTTGTCTGAATGCATAAAAACTATATTACAAAATTTAGATTAAGATTGTGTAAATTTTTCATTATGGAAAAATTAAGATCTTCGCTAGACTCAAGGGCATGATTCTAACAGTTCCCCGTGACGTCGTCTACATTTTTCTCGGCTATTTAGATCTCCAAAGTTTAGCGCGATCTTCTGCGGTTTGTACAGTTTTCCAAAGGTGGACGAATCATGAATTGCTCTGGCGAAGACATGCGCTCGAAAACCCTTCTCCATTATTGCCTGAAAGGGGTTTTAAACAAGCCTGCATCAATCAAACCTTGCGCGATTATCTAGTCGCTCACAATGATATAAACACACAAGCAATCAACCAACTTGCCAAGCGTTTTTGGAATGCGACCGAGTTGGATCTTCGCTTTTGCACGGGTAATCTCACCCCCTCGATGATCATGACCATCGCTAATCGGTTTGAAGGTTTGCAGACCTTAAGACTGAGGTTTTGGAACAATGGATCCCCTAAAGGAATCGGATTGGCTTTGTTAATACTGGTCCGTAAACATCCTCTAAAGGAGTTAGCCTTAGAACAATGCTCAAGTATTTCAGGAGAAGCAATCGTCAATCTAGCGCGTGCGTGTCCGGGTCAGTGGACGAACCTCTCTCTTTCCAGACACACCTTGGCAAACCAGCAAATTCAAGAAATTGTGCAACTTCAAACGCGCATGGAAAGATTCACGCTCTTGCTTAAGCGCGGGATAAAAAATGCCACGGTGCAAACGCTTGTCCAAGCTTGCCAGTCCCTTGGAATGCTCCATCTCACTGGGTGTACGCGCATCGATCAAAAAGCCTTGAAAGCTTTCTATCACCATCCCACAAAACTGGTCGTAAAAATCGACTGTCCCAAGCGACGGTTAGGCCACTTACGCACATTCATCGCGGCCCATCAAAAGGCTCTTGTAAACTTACAAATCACTCAGCGTAAAAGTTCTAGCTAAATTCTATTTACACAAAAACGCAGGTCCTCTACTTTCACCAATAAGGGATTAAAGAGGGGTGGTGTATGGTTTTTGAAATCTGCGCAGCAATCGCCACGCTGATTTTGGCTATCTTAGCCTATTTTATCATTCAGAGCTTACGCGAACTTCAGAAATCTCTAAAACAGGTCAATGAATTAACCGCTCAACTGAATGAGAAACTCGATCCCGTTGGACAGCTTGTCACCAAAGTCAATGACAAATTAGATGCGGTCGAGCCGATCTTCAATTCCATTAATCAACTAGGCTATTTTCTAGAGGAAAAAACCTCCTCTTTGACAAATAGAGTTGTAGAAAAACAAAATCTCAGCACTCAAGACACGATCAATAGCGTTATCGAATTAGTGGCAAAAGGTGTTTTAATTTGGCAACAGATTAAGAAGAGGAGATAAAAATGGTTAAAGTCAAAGTGCAAAGAAGAAGAGTTATTCGTAACGATCGCATTACCAATTTATTTCTCGTGATAGCTGCAGGTGGCGTTTTGGGCATCACCGCCGCAGTTGTATTAGCCAATAGAAAACCAAAAAATTGGCGTACTGAGCTCTACGATACTTGTGAAGACTTAAGCGAAAGAGGGCAAGAAATGGCCCACGATGCAGTGGAAAAGGGTTCTGAGTATGTGAATAACATCCGTGAAAAAGCAGGCAGCTGGATGGACGAACACCCCACTCCCAAAAGTCATCTTTTAACGGGTTTGTTAGGGGGTGCATTATTAGGTGCAGCGACGATTTATTTATTAACGAAAGAATCAGAACCAGAAGGCATTGCAACAAAGTTTAAAACAGCCGGAAGAAATGCAGCTGACAGCTTGCGTTCTGTGGATTGGATGGAAACTGCCAAAGAAGTATTTCAGCTCATAAGCGACAAGGTAGCTCCTGAAAGAGAAAATCTCGATGCCAATTTACAAAGCAAAGTGGATGATGTTCTTAAATGGGCCAACATCGGTTTTTCTGTCTGGCAAAATTTACAAAAAAGGAGATAATTATGGCTAAAACACCAGGTGTTGTGCTGGGAGCGATGATGGGCGCTTTATTGGGTTCAGTGGGTGCTGTAATGGCGCCGAAGCGAAAAGAGCTGCTGGCCGAATTCAAAAACCAGCAAAAAGGCTGGGCAGAAAAAGCCAAAAATATCAGCGAAAATGTTTACGACGAACTGAAAAAGCATTGGGGCCATGAGGAAACGGAAGTTGACATGGGACACTTTGTCAAGGGTGCTGTCATGGGCATGTTGGTTGGGGCAAGTTCTGCTTTGCTGCTGACGCCTAAGACGGGCAAACAAGTGCGCAATCAGCTCAAAAATCAGTACCAGCACGCCGTGGATAGCACACAAAAGGTTATTAAATCGATCAACAAAAAGCCTAAAGTGAAGCGAGCCAAAGCAGCAGTAAAAAGAACGATTAAGGCAGCGAAGACGCACAGAAGATAAACACAAAACATAGGGGCTGTCATGCAGAACTCCATTTGGTATACAGACAAGTTTTTGCGTATCACCATTGGAGCCATTCTTGTTTTGACAATCGTTTATTTGCTTATTCAAATTAAGCCCTTTTTGGACGTCATTTTAAACTTTGTTACCACAATACTCTATCCTGTCATCACAGCTGCCGTTTTTTACTATGTGTTTCGTCCATTAAGGGATTTTTTGGAAAGTAAGGGTGTTCCCCGCTTTGTTTCGGTTGCGATCATTTTTGCCATTATCCTTTGTGTGATTGGTCTTCTCATTACTTTCATTTATCCGTTGATCGCACCGCAAATTGCCGAATTTACAAATACACCTAAAGAGCATTTGCAGAAAATAGAAAACAAAACGATCGATATTTTAAATATTTTTAATTTTACCAAAGTGACGCATGAACAATTCAAAGAAGTCTTTTCAGATTATTTCCAAAAATTTATTGAATTCGTCTCACAGAATATTATTGTCACGATCAGCTCAGTCGCAAAGCTGACCTCTTATTTCATTATCACTCCTTTCATTTTGTATTATCTCCTCAAAGAAGATTACAAAATGAAAGGGGATATTATTAGCAATGCGCCGAAGGAAAGCCGCAGGGATTTTCGGACGATTATGAGCGATATTGATGACACCCTATCCGCCTTCATCAGCAGCCAAGTCCTTATTTCTATTATTGTGAGTTTTCTGATTTTCATTGGATATACACTCATTGGTTTGCATTATGCCATTTTGCTCGCTCTTATAGCTTTCCTATTTAATCTCATCCCCTTTATGGGTCCGTTTATTTCCACGATTCCTGCCCTATTGATCGGCTTGACCGATAGTCCCTTTATGGCTTTGAAAGTTCTACTGGTTGTTTGCGTGGTGCATCTGATCGATCTCAATTTTCTCTCGCCGCGCATCGTGGCGCATAAACTCAACATCCATCCCCTCACGGTCATTATTTTACTTATCGCCAGTTTTTCCTTTTTTGGCGTGCTAGGCATGTTATTGGTCACGCCTGTTTACTGCGCTGTGAAAGTCATTGTCGATGATCTTTATGGAGAGGTATTTTGACTTTAAGAAAATACAAAGCAAAAAGAGATTTTGAAGAAACCCCTGAGCCTGCGGGTGCAAAGGGCAATAAGACGCGTGAATTGCGCTTTGTCGTCCAAAAGCATGCGGCAAGACGTCTCCATTACGACTTTCGCTTAGAGTATAACGGCGTTTTGTTGAGCTGGGCGGTGCCGAAAGGACCCTCGATGGATCCTCAGGATAAGCGTTTGGCCATTCAGGTCGAAGACCATCCCATCGAGTATCAATATTTTGAAGGGGAAATCCCCAAGGGCAGCTATGGCGCTGGGACGGTGGAGATTTGGGATAAGGGCACCTACACAGTCCCCGATGCGAAAGATGTAAAAGAAGCCGAACAAAAAATCAAAGCAGGGTTGCAAAAAGGCCATCTAGACATTATTCTCGACGGGGAAAAGTTGCAGGGTCGCTTTGCGCTGGTCAAGTTGCAAAGAAGCGAGAAGGGAAATGAATGGTTGTTGATTAAATCCCGCGATTCGACTCCAACTCCTACTCCTTCTCTCGCCCCCCAAGCGCGCGAGTTGAAAGAGAAAGACGCAGGCACATTGACCCACCTCGATAAAGTATATTGGCCAAAAGAGAAGTATACCAAAGGCGATCTTTTAGATTATTACCGCAAAGTCAGTCGCTATATTTTGCCCTATCTGCAGGGTCGTCCCATCGTGCTGCACCGCTATCCTGAGGGCATTGCGGGCGAAGATTTTTATCAAAAGGAGCTGGGTCCGCATCCCAAATGGGTTGAAACACGCCCTGTGAAGCACGAAGATAAAACCGTCAACTATCTCTTTATCGATGATGAGAAAAGCCTCCTATTTGCAGTCAATTTGGGCAGCATCGATCTGCACCCCTTCTTAGCGCGCTATGATCATTTAGAACAGCCCGATTTTTGCGTCATGGATTTAGATCCACAAAATTTACCTTTCAATAAAGCAGTTGAAAGTGCAGAGGTGGTCCACGAGATTTTAGAGGAGGTGGGCGTTCCGCACTATTGCAAAACTTCGGGTGGCAGGGGCTTGCACATCTACATTCCGCTGCATGCCAAGTATGATTATGAGCAATCAAGGCTTTTTGCGGAGCTCATTGCCTCCATTGCTCATCAGCGCCTCCCCTCCAGCACCTCGTTGATCAGAAATCCGCAAAAGCGCGAGAAGAAAGTCTATTTGGATTACCTGCAAAACCGCACCAGGCAAACGGTCGTGGCTCCTTACGCCGTGCGCCCCAGGCCGCACGCCATGGTGTCGACGCCCTTAGAGTGGCGAGAAGTTAAAAAGGGGCTTGATCCTGAAGCGTTTACTATCAAGACAGTTCCAGAGCGGTTAAAGAAGATAGGCGATATCTTTAAGCCCGTGCTTGGCAAGGGTATCAATTTAATTGCGGCTTTGAAAAAGCTGGAAAAATTATGAAGAAACTATGCATCGGCACGTCAGGCTGGTTTTATGATGAGTGGAACGGGGTCTTTTATCCCGAAGATGTTTCAACGGAAAACCGCTTGCCCTTCTATTCCCAGCATTTTGACACGGTGGAAATCAACAATACCTTCTATCACATGCCCTCGCTGAGTTCGGTGGAAGCGTGGCAGGCGAAGGTGTCAAAGAACTTTACATTTTCTGTGAAGCTAAGTCGTTATATTACTCACCTTAAGCGGCTTAAAGATTGTGAAGAGAGCTTGAACTTTTTTATGGATCGCATGGCGAGTTTGCAGAAGAAGTTGGGTCCGATTTTGATTCAGCTTCCGCCGAGCTTTAAGCAGGATCTCCCGCGTTTGAATGAGTTTTTGTCTTACGCCCCACGCGGTCATCTCTATGTCGTGGAATTTAGGCATCCTAGCTGGTATGAGGAAGAGGTTTACAAACTTTTGCGCAAACATTCAGTTGCTCTTTGCATTACCGATCTCAAAGGGAAATTATCTGCCCCTGAGGTGACCAGCAATTTTACTTACATCCGTTTGCATGGACCGCGCAGTGCCTACTCCGGAGAGTATGGGACGCGGCGCCTAAAAGTTTGGCAAGAGCGGATTGAGCAATGGCGCGCAAAGAAATTGTCCGTTTATTGCTATTTCGATAATGATGCGAAAGGAGCGGCAGTTAAGGATGCACAAAACTTAAAAAAACTCTGCAAGGAGGAATAATTATGGTCTCCTTAAAGCATATTTCTCGCTATAAAGATATCGCTTGGTTTCTTATCAAATACGGCAGAGCTGACATTGTTAAGCAGATAGGAATCGATGTTCCTGCTGAAAGTCAAGCTGTTACAACGCAAGCTACAGCCGATGAATTGGCAAAAGATTTACAGACATTGGGTCCCACCTTCGTCAAATTTGGGCAGTTGCTAAGCAGTCAGTTGGATTTTCTTTCGGAACCTTATCAGCAAGCGTTAGCCAATCTGCAGGACCGCGCGGATACATTTCCCTTTGAGGAGGTCGAAAAAATCCTCAGCGAAGAGCTGGGGGTCAAGCTAAACAAAGCGTTTATTTCTATCGATCCAAAGCCTTTAGCTGCAGCCTCTTTGTCGCAAGTCCATGAAGCCATTTTGCACAGTGGGCGGCACGTCGTTGTGAAAGTGCAACGGCCCGGTATCCGAGAGAAAGTCATCGACGATTTAGATGTTTTGGAAGAGCTTGCTAGCTTGTTAGATAACAATAAGACGCTAGGCACTTACTTTCTAGAAGATAAAGTGCGTTCACTGCGCACCGCCTTAATTAACGAACTCGATTTTAAGAAAGAGGCGCTTAACTTAAAAATTATGGCGCACAACCTGAGCGAGTTTGAACTCATCATGGTGCCTTTGCCCGTGGATGATTACACCACCTCGCGCGTGTTGACTATGGAGTATATCGCGAGTCGCAACATCACCAAATTGCATCCTTTAATCAAGATAGATCTCGATGGCGACAGGCTGGCGACGGAGCTTTTTAAAGCCTACCTCAAGCAAATATTTATCGATGGCTTTGTGCATATCGACCCGCATCCGGGAAATATTTACATTTCTGACAACAACCTGCTCGTCTTGCTGGATCTAGGAATGGTCGAGCGCATTTCCCCTCAATTTCAGCAGGATCTATTGAAGTTACTTTTATCGATCAGCGAAGGCAAAGGAGAAGAAATCGCTGATCTGGTGATCAAAATGGGCCATCGCAAAGAGGACTTTGAACAATTTAAGTTTAAAGAAGAAATCGCCGATGCGGTCTCACAAAATCAGGATTTAAACTGGAACCAAATGGCCATGGGGCAGTTGTTGTTGAGGATTGGTCGCATATCCGGGGAAAATGGCCTTCGCTTGCCACCCAAATTTAACACGTTGGGAAAGACCCTCATGAATCTCGATGGCATTGTGAAAGTGTTGGCGCCGCATTTCAACCCCAATGCTTTTATCAAAGAGAATGTGGGGGATCTTCTTCAGCAAAGAATGCAAAAAGTGCTGTCAGAGGCTTCTATGTCTAAGTTGTTTCTAGAAGCCTATGATTTATTGTATAAGCTGCCCACAAAAATCAACGAAGTTTTTGAGCTCTTTGCAAGAAATGAATTGCAGCTCAAAGTGCAAGCCTTTGATGAAAAGGAAATGATGCGCGGCTTTGAAAAGATTGCCAATCGCATTGCGCTGGGTCTAGTTCTTGCGGCGATGATTTTGGGTGCAGTTCTTTTAATGCGGGTGGAGACGCCCTTCCACCTTTTTGGGTATCCTGCCCTTGCGATGATCATGTTTTTTGGCGCCGTTCTTGGCGGGTTAATTTTCATTATCAATATTCTTCTCTTCGATACCAAAAGTAAAGATAAGTAGGCAAAAATTGCCGCTCCATCTTTATTAATTTTTATTAATACTCGTTTGTTAATATAATAATACTAAAGTAGGAGGAGTTATGCGACCAGAAAGAATTGATCCGCTGCAAACGCCTGCAGCAGTGAATATGGATCTACTAAGAGCGGAAGCCAAGCTCTTAGCCTCAAACTTTAAGCAAGATGCTCAGCTCAGCAGATTTGGTGCGGAGATTCTGTCCAACCTAGAAACGCCCGATGTGGTGGAAAATCTACAAACTAAAGTTTTCGATCAGCTAAAGCCCGAAGATCTGGAGGGTAAGCCTTTGCAACTCAAGGCTGCGCAAAGATTTATCAGTCAATTCCCGGGTGTTGCCAAAACGGTGAAATTTGGCGGAGAGAAGGAGGCGCATCCCCTTTTGGTGCGGGCCGCTGTCGGTCCCCAATTTAGGGAGATGCTGGGGCAATTTAATGAAACAGAAACGATTCAATCGATCGCAGAGCGGCTAAATCCTGAAATGAGTCCCTTCTTCCACGAGTATTTCGAAAAGGGGACAGTGAGTCCAACAATTGCTCAAGTTCCTGAACTTCTAAAGCTTGCTGATCAGCTTAACATCGTGGGTCTTCTAGAAGTTGCGGGCGAAAACATCAAGGAACATAAGGTTTTAGAGAAACTAGATGCCGCGCAATTGAATGAGTGGCTAGAGTTAGCACTTAATCGCAATATCGGATGGCTCCAACTGACAGTTTTGGAAGAGATGAGAAAACGCACTATCGCACCCGATGCAACCAAACCAAAACTAGTCGCCTTGTGTGCAATCTATAATAAAGATAAAAACTCAAAATGTTTAAGTTTGAGCGCCGAGAAACAAATTGAATTCACCTGTGGCGTGCAACAAGATTTGGAAGTATTGAAACAATTCAATACATTAGGCTTGAGGATCGAATCTCTCATCCTGTCTCAGGATGAAGGATTGAAGGATGCTGTCATTAGAACATTAAATGAATTTAAATATCTTTCCCATTTGCAGTGTTTCAAATTGGGAGATCAAGGAGCCCACCAACTGACCGAAGTTCTAAAGACAAATGAGTCCATTCGTAGGCTTAATCTGGAAAACAATACTATCGGAGACCTAGGAGTATCTGATTTGGCGAGTGTCTTAACAGTTAATAAGACTCTTCTGCATATAAGTCTAGGTGGGAATAATATTGGTGATACGGCAGCTGAAGCACTCGCAGAGGCATTAAAATTTAATCAAACTTTGAAAGAATTGAATTTAATAAGTAATCAAATAGGATTTGCTGGTGCAAACAAACTTGCCGAAGCTTTGAAAGTCAATACGTCCTTAACACTTTTGAATTTAAATGGAAACCCACTAACGCTAGAAGGTGGCAAAGAATTGGCTCAGGCCTTAATGGTCAATCGAACTATTCAATCGTTGAGCTTGTATAAAATATTAAATGAGCTGGAAAGAAAAAATGGAAGCGGAGATAGTCTTACTAATTGGATAGCGGAAGCACTAAGAAAAAATGAAACTATCACCGAGTTGGATATCGGCGAAAATGGTATTTCGTTTCAAGGGGCAACTGAGATAGCAAGTGCGATTACTCAACATCCTTCCCTCGAGCAGCTTTATATGCCTTATAATCCTATCCAAGATGAAGGAGCTAACCAGCTTGGAAAAGCATTAAAAAGTAATCACCATTTGATTCTTTTGAACCTGAATCAATGTAGTATTTCAGATGCTGGAGCCGGTCAGCTCGCTGAGGGCTTGCAGAAGAATGCAACATTGGTCCAACTAGATTTAGATTTAAATAACATTTCCGATGCCGGAGTAAGTAAATTGGCGGATGCTTTAGTTCAAAACAACACTTTGAGAGTTTTGACATTGGCTTTGAATAAGTTTGGTGAAAAGGGTGTCAAAGATTTGAGCAGAGCTTTGCATAAAAATACGAGTCTGGTTTCCCTAGATATGAGAGTAGAAAAGTTGCCTATACCTATCGCTAAACAGATCTATGAAACTTTTAAGCCAAGAGTTTTAGTTAATTTGCCTTATCCGGTGGTAGAATAGGAGGCGCAACTATGCAACAAGGTGCAATTGGTCCTCAGCAAACGCCCTTAGCGGTGAACCTTGATCTACTGAGAGAGGAAGCCAAGCTCTTAGCCTTGAACTTTAAGCAGGATGGTCAGCTCAGCAGATTTGGGGCGGAGATTCTGTCCAACCTGGAAACGCCCAATGTGGTGGAAAATCTTCAAACTAAAGTTTTCGATCAGTTAAAGCCAGAAGATTTAGAGGGTAAGCCTTTGCAGCTCAAGGCTGCGCAAAGGTTTATCAGTCAATTCCCGGGTGTTGCCAAAAGGGTACAATTTGGCGAACAACACGAAGCGCATCCCCTTTTGGTGCGGGCGGCTGTCGGTCCAATATTTAGGGAGATGATGGGGCAATTTAATGAAACAGAAACGATACAATCGATCGCAGCGCGGCTAAATCCTGAAATGAGTCCCCTCTTCCACGAGTATTTCGAAAAGGGGACGGTGAGTCCCACAATTGCTCAAGTTCCCGAACTTCTTAAACTTGCAGATCAGCTTAACATCACGGGTCTTCTTGAAGTTGCGCGCAAAAATATCGAAGAACACAAAGTTCTAGCAAAACTAACGGCCGCCCAAGCGAATGAGTGGTTGGAGTTAGCGCTTAACCGCAATATGGGGTGGCTTCAATTGACACTTTTACAGGAGATGAAAAAACGTGCTATTGCACCCGATGCTACCAAGCCGAAACTTGTCGCCTTATGTACACTTTATAATAAAGATAAAAACTCGGAAACGCTTGATTTTAACGCTGAAAAGCAAATTAGGTTTTCTTGTATTAAGCCGCAAGATTTAGTATTATTGAAAGAATTTAATGCTGTTGGATTGAGGATCGAATCTCTCACGTTGAAAACTAAAGATGTCAAATTGAATGCTGCTGTCATAGGAACATTAAATCAACTTAAAAACCTTTCCCATTTGTCTTGTGAGTCATCATTAAAAAATGAGGGAGTCCACCAACTTGCAGAAGTATTAAAAACGAATGAATCCTTGCGCAAGCTTAATCTGATGGGCAATGAGATTGGAGTTCAGGGAGCGCTTGATTTGGCCAGTGCTTTAAAAGTAAATGAAACACTCCTTTCTTTGAATCTACTTTATAATCAAATGGGCAACGAGGGAGCTAAAGCCCTGGCAGAGTCATTGAAGTCCAATCACACTTTGAAAGAATTGTTGCTGGGAAATAATAATATTGGATCTGAAGGCGCGGTCCAACTTGCTGAGGCCCTCCGAGTCAATTCGACTTTAATAAATTTAAATATGAGTAGTAATCCATTGACACTCGAGGGAAGTAAAGAAATACTTCAAGCTTTAATGGTCAATCGCACCTTAACTGGAGTGAATTTATATCGTATATTAGATTGGAAGGAAAACGAAGAAGGAGTAGGAGATAAACTTGCTAGTTGGATAGCAGAGGCTCTTAGTAAGAATAATACTATCAAAATTTTGGAAATTGGGAGTAACGGTATTTCTGCTATAGGGGTAAGCGCGATTGCGGGAGCTCTCAGTAATCATCTCTCCCTTGAGCAGCTCTCTATAGAGAGTAACCCTATCCAGGATGACGGTGCCAGACAGTTGGCAGGAGTCTTAACAAGTAATCAGAAATTGCTTCTTTTAGCTTTGAACCGTTGTGGTCTTTCGGATGAGGGCGCTAACCAATTTGCTGAAGCGTTGAAAAGGAATGCCACACTGATCGAATTAGACTTAGGGGTAAATAAAATTGCAGATGCCGGAGCAAGCAAGTTGGCTGAAGCTTTAACAAAGAATGCAACTCTGAGGGTTTTGGGCTTGGGTTACAATGAGTTTGGTGAAATAGGGGCTGAAGCTTTGAGCAAGGCGATGCAACAAAATACGACTGTTGTTCGTTTAGATTTGATAGGCCGAAATCTCCCCACTCATGTTGCACAAGAGATCTATGATACATTTAAGCGAAGAGTCCCCGTTGCTTTACCTTACCCCGTGATAGAATAGGAGGAGTATGAAACCAGAAGGAATTGGTCCGCAGCAAACGCCCGCAGCGGTGAACATGGAAGCTTTGAGAGCGGAAGCGGAAGTTTTAGCTAAAAGTTTTGAACAAGACAGGCAGCTTAAAGGTTTTGCAGAAAAGATCACCTCGGTTTTGAAAGACCCTGGTGTGGAGGAGAATCTAAAATCGCACGTTTTCGATCAACTGCAACCCGCAGATCTAGAAGGTAAGCCCGAGCAGTTAAAAGCTGCGCAGAGGTTTATCAGTCAATTTCCCTCCGTTGCCAAAAGGGTGCAATTTGGCGAACAAAAAGAGGCACATCCCCTTTTGGTGCAGGCGGCTGTCGGTCCAATATTTAGGGAGATGATGGGCCATTTCACTGAAACGGAAACGATTCAATCGATTGCAGACAAGCTAAGTCCTGAGATGAGACTCCTCTTCCATGAATATTTCGAAAAGGGGACGGTGAGCCCCACAATTGCTCAAGTTCCTGAACTTATTAAACTTGCTGATCAATTTCACATCACAGGTCTTTTAGAAGTCGCGCGCAAAAATATCGTGGAGCATAAGGTTTTAGAAAAACTAACGGCTGCCCAAGCAAATGAGTGGTTGGAGCTAGGACTTAATCGCAATATCGGTTGGCTCCAACTGACACTTTTGCAGGAGATGAAAAAAAGAGAAATAGCAGCAGATCCAAACAAGCCCAAACTAGTTGCCTTATGTGCACTCTATAATATAGATAAAAAAGCGGAATGCTTAAGTTTGACTACTGAGAACCAAATTAAGTTCACCTGTTGGACGGAACAGGATTTCCAAGCATTGAAACAATTTAATTCTGCAGGGTTGAGGATTGAATCGTTAGTAAATGATTCTACGGATGGTAATTTGAATGCTGCTGTCATTGGAACATTAAACCAACTTAAAAGTCTTAAGGAACTGTCATGCAGAAATTGTTTGTTGGGAAATCAAGCAGCGAGTCAACTGGCAGAAGCATTAAAAACAAATTTGTCCATTCGTAAACTTTCTCTGGAACATAATGAGATTGGGGACCAGGGAGCAACGGATATAGCAAACGCCTTAAAAGTAAATGAAACGCTCTATTCTTTGGATCTAGGCTTTAATCGAATTTTCAATCAAGGAGCTACAGCCCTTGCAGAAGCATTAAAGTCTAATTCAGCTTTGGAAAAATTGCTATTGGGACATAATGCAATTGGATCTGAAGGAGCTTCTCGACTTGCTGAAGCTCTCCAGGTCAATACGACTTTGACCAACTTAGATATGAGAGCTAACTTAGTTACTCTGGAGGGATGTAAACAATTTGCCCAAGCTTTGATGATAAATCGCACTCTTACTCGATTAGATTTATATAGAACAGTAGATCCAAAGGATGGTGATAATCTTGCGAGCTGGATCAGCGAAGCGCTTAGCAAGAATAATGTGATCAAATATTTGAGTATTGGGAAAAATGGCATTTCTGCCGAGGGAACCCGTGTGATTGCAGGAGCAGTCAGCCAACACCCTTCCCTCGATCAACTGCATTTGGAAGATAACCCTATCCAAGATGAAGGAGTTAAACACTTGGCGGAGATGCTTGAACAAAATTCGAGATTGTCGTTTTTGCGTTTAAATCATTGCGGTATTTCAGATGTAGGAGCGAATCAATTGGCAGAAGCTTTAACAAAGAATGCAACTCTAGTGTTTTTGGATTTGATGCACAATAATTTTGGTAAAGAGGGTGCTGAGGCTCTGAGGACGGCGATGCTGCAAGATACACCGCTTCGTATTAGATTTTGACAGGTAGGAGGCAAGGGAGATGCAGAAAGGAGGAATTGGTCGGGAGCAAACACCAGCAGCCGTAAACATGGAAGCTTTGAGAGCTGAAGCGGAAGTTTTAGCTAAAAGTTTTCAGCAGGACAGGCAGCTAAAAGGTTTTGCAGAAAAGATAAGCTCGGTTTTG
>Ga0206912_1074_pt1 | contig 29816 bp, 20 predicted proteins | sample Alteio_BWOrgHeat_75_FD_152933 | JGI IMG/M metagenome (GOLD analysis project Ga0206912, IMG submission 152933) | Enriched cells from forest soil in Barre Woods Harvard Forest LTER site, Petersham, Massachusetts, United States -... | ecosystem: Environmental > Terrestrial > Soil > Temperate forest >... | reverse complement strand
GCTCATTAGCATTTTCACAAAGTAAAATAATTACTGGAAGAGTAACAGATCAGGCGGGCCAACCGGTTCCATTTGCCACGATAAGGCTGAAGGGTACAAAAATCGGTACAAGCGCTGATGCAGAGGGTAATTTTACGATTAGGGCAGAATCTTCTCAAACGCTTATTATTTCGGGTACGGGTATCACAGCCAAAGAGGCTCCAGTAGGAGATGGGACTGCTTTGGTTATTCAGGTTCAGCACCAGGCGACCAGTTTGTCAGAAGTTGTAGTAACCTCTTTGGGAATTAAGAAGGAGGCAAGGGCAGTAGGTTACAGTACAGCTACGGTTAGTAACCAGACTTTAAATATATCCAAGCCGATCAATGTGGCTGCCGGTCTGATTGGCCAGGTTTCAGGGGCGCAGGTCAGCATCATCAACAATGGTGTGGATCCTGAAATCAGGGTTCAGTTAAGAGGAGAGCGTCATATATCATCCGATAACCAGCCATTGAATCAGAATCTGTGCTTTTATTTCAGATTTCCTGCTTCCTGCAATTTCATCAAGACCGCTCCCGATGGATACGTAACCGGGATAATAAGTCTGACTCCATTTCAACCAGCCGGACAGTTTAAAGTGTTTGCTTCTATGCGGAATTAAACGACTGAAATCTTTATGAAGATTTAAATAATAATGCAATCCACTGCCATAATAAGCCGGTAAAGAAAAATTATATAATACATCAGGTTCGTAAATATATATCCTCGTGCCATAGTCCTGCGTATCAAAAAAAGTGACTGAAATATTTCCTGATAACATGGATTTTCGGAATGCAAATCCCGCTGTTCCAAGAAAGCCTTGTGTGGACTTATTTCCGGAAAGGCTAATCCAAACAAATTCCACTCTGCTGTCGAAACTAAAAGATTTCGATATCATATAATCCGTTTCAATCCGCCATCTTTTTTTTAATGGTTCAACCAATCCATGCGTTCTTTCATTCAACAATTCCGAGTTTGCGGTCTTCCTTTCATTTTTATATAATGTGGATAGTCTCCAAAATTTATCAGGCTGATATGTAAACTGAAAAAGAAAATCTCTTCCGCCAGAAGGACCATCTACCCTGTATTTCACCCAGGGAAAAACAAATACGTCATAATACAGGGATGTCTGAATTCCCGCTGCAGGCTTGAAGGAAAGACCTGCATAAAATCCCTTTTCATTATTTGGAGTACTGTTTTCAGTAAAAGCATCGCTATATAGTGATCGAAAAGATGGAGAAATATTCCGGTATAGAAAACTCATATCAATATTTTCCCCCAGGCTTATCAGTGCGCCCTGAATTAGAGCAAAGCAAAGTCCATGGTCCGCTGCAAGCTCACCAAATAAGTGAAGGTTATGAATGGTATAATTATAATCGAAACTAAAATCATTAAGGCTTTTTCCTTTGAGGCTGTATAAATTATATGGTTCATCTCTTTTCTTAAAAGGACGACTGAAATGAAATTGAACCCAGTTGAATCCAATTAAAAATCTGCTGGCTGAGTAACGGATATTTGCTCCCGCAGAAAACTGATTGCTATTATTTCTGTCAGCTATTTCGGCCGGGGTCCGGTGATAACCACTATTTTGAAAAGAACTAAACAAGTCTTCTCTTCCTGCGGTATCCGGCTCCAGGCTGGTACTTATCTTTTGTGAAGAAATGAATAAGGTTGATTGCCAGTTTCTCTTTTGTAACGTGATTCCAAGTCCACGGTGAAAATTAAATTCACCCGCAGAATGATAAGGTCTTAAACAATCTGCCTCCCGTTTAATGGAAAGAACCAGGCTGCTTTTAGTAAAGGCCGTCGTTTGCCATTGAATGAGTCCCTGACCCAGATTCACAGTGAAATCTCCAATTGCCAATGCTCGTATCACACCTGCATGCCGAAGAAAAAAATGAAATGAATAAAAGTCAAATCCATATCGCTGGGCTCCCCTGAAAAAAGGTTCTCCGGCATCTTTATCGCCTGTAAAACCAAAAGTGAGCAATTGCTTATAATTATATGTATAGCGGATAAATATTTTCTGCGCACTCCCTTCATAATAGGAGCTCCCGGGTTTATCCGGTTTCATGAATCCTTTTGCTTTTTCAATTACCTGTGCAGTCCGCATTAAGACAGCTGCATCACCTCCTTTCCATCTTTCTTTCAATGCCGAATAAACTGACTCATCCCGGTTAATCTTGATATACGGTAAAAGCCTATGGATCGTCCCGATATCCCAGCCTGGTATGGCTTGCAGTTCATATATGCTTAGCAAGCGTCCCAATAATTTTCTGTATGATATGAAATTTTTTACTTGTAATACTTCCAGTAGATGCAGTTGAATCAGATCTTCTTCGTCTGCAGTATTCAGATTCAATGGGTGCCTGATGAAATAATCGAGATCCAATTCATAGGAATCATCCTCCGGTTCTGTTTCTTTTCTTTCTGCAAGGGTTTCCAGTTGTGTGGTCCTGCTTTCGGGTGTTTCATTGTTCTGGGCTTTAACAGCCTCACAAAGAATAATGAACAGGAAAATAATAAGAAGGTTTCTCATGATTATCACTCCTTCTTTTTTTTATTCTCCCAAATCAGAACGAGTCCCGGAGTAAAACCCAGTATTGTTTCATAAACTGTGTAAATCTGAATGGATAATTTATTTTTCTTCCAACCCGATTTGAAAAATGGCGAACCTGTATTGCTATTTATTCCAAATGAAAAAAAGAAATGTTCATCGTAATGATATTCCATGGAAGGAATTACATTTAACGGAAGCCCGGATGATTTAACAATCTGAACTGCCAGCAATAGATTCTTTGTACACTCATATCCAAACCCTGTTTTAAATAATTGCGGTCCTTTTTCAGGATTCGTTTCACCCAATCTCCCAAAAACAGGAATTCCTATTTCCCATCCGGTTATTAATTTTTTGCTAACATGAAACCTCATACTAATCCCTGAGTAACCAAAACCAATGCTCCGGTATCCCGGGACTTTATCCCGCAGATAATTAAACCGGATACCCATTTCCACTTTCCCGAGATTTTTCCCATAAGCCAGTTCCAATGATCTTTCATTGTAGTCTGTATCTCCGCTCTGTTGAAATAAAATACCAACACCTCCATTTCCCAGATTGTCAGAAACAGCAATTGAATAGTTATCCAGCTCTTTCAGCATCCATTTTCTTTCAGCCAATATGCCACATGAAAATCCTTCCGTAATTCCAAGAGAAGCGGGATTGGATATAAAAGAAAAGACATCATTAAAATGAGTGCTGTATGCACCTGCCGATATATAAACCATTTCTGATTGTAAATGGTAAGGCTGGGCCATCCCTTTCATACAGATAACAAGACAGTACAAAAATTTCATTAGATATTTCATTTCCTCAAGGTCTGAATGCAAATTATTACTGAGCCAAAAAATTAGAACAGTAAAAACACCAATGGGAATGAGTATTAAAACGGGTTGAAGTATATTTGCACAATGCAGATTTTAGATGGCCAGTTCGTTTCCCGTTTAATAAAAGAAAGATTGAAAATGGATGCCGCCGGGCTCGTGTCGGAAGGAAAAAAAATCCCGCATCTGGCCGCTGTGCTCGTCGGCAACAACGGTGCCAGCGAAACCTATGTTGCTGCAAAAGTTAAAGCATGTGCAGAGATCGGTTTTAAATCCACTATGCTGCGTCTGGATGATTCTGTCAGCGAATCTAAACTGCTTTCCATTATAGAAGATTTAAATGGAGATATGGATGTGGACGGAATCCTGGTGCAGCTTCCATTGCCCAAACATATTTCAGATGAAAGAATTATTCTCGCCATTGATCCATCCAAAGACGTTGATGGATTTCACCCGGTCAATGTAGGAAAGATGGTGCTGGGTTCACCCAGTTTTATTTCCGCCACTCCTCACGGTATCATGCTGTTGATAGAACATTATAAAATAAAAACTGCCGGTAAAAAAGCTACTGTAATTGGGAGAAGTAATATTGTCGGACGGCCAATGAGCATCCTGCTCAGTACAAATACCACTCCGGGAAATTGCACCGTTACGCTTTGTCATTCCCATACCCATAATCTCAAAGAAATATGTGCGGAGAGTGACATTATTATAGCGGCCCTCGGCAAACCGGAATTTCTTCGCGCCGATATGGTTAAAGAAGGGGCCGTGATAATAGACGTAGGTATTACCCGCGTTCCGGATGCTACTAAAAAATCCGGCTTTGCGCTCAAGGGAGACGTTGCTTTTGCAGAAGTTTCTCCTAAATGCAGTTTTATTACACCTGTTCCCGGAGGAGTCGGGCCCATGACCATTGCGGCCCTGATGAAAAACACATTTACAGCATTGAAGCGTAAGTATTGATCATGAAATCGGAATCCACCATATCCGCCATTCAGTCACTGCCCCTGGTAGAAGCATTTTATACCATACAGGGTGAAGGTTTTCACCAGGGAAAAGCAGCTTATTTCATCCGTCTCGGTGGTTGTGATGTGGGCTGTGTCTGGTGCGACGTAAAAGAGAGTTGGGATGCATCGGCGCATCCTATGCAAATGATTTCTGAAATAGTAAGTGATGCAAAAAAATATCCTGCCAGAATAGCCGTTGTCACTGGTGGAGAGCCCCTGATGCATGATTGTCTTTCACTAACCAATGAACTTCATGCGGCCGGTTTTCAAACACATATCGAAACTTCCGGCGCTTATCCACTCAGCGGAGAATGGGACTGGATCTGTCTGTCACCAAAAAAATTCAAACATCCGCTTCAGGGTCCCATTGAAAATGCCAATGAATTGAAAGTAGTGATTTATCATCCTTCCGATTTTAAATGGGCTGAATCCTATGCGGAAAAAGTAAGCCCTTCATGCAAACTTTTTTTGCAGCCGGAATGGAGTAGAAGAGAAACCATCACACCCCTGATTTCCACCTATATAATGAATAACCCCCGTTGGGAATTTTCTATTCAGCTGCATAAGTACATACAGGTACCATGATAAGGATGATCGAGGATCTTTGATCGTTGACCGATGACCGTTGGCTGTTGGCAGTTTTAACTTTTACCTCACTCCTATACTCTTATACTCTTATACTCTTATGCTCCTATACTTTCCTAAGCTGTATTTTTGCACTCATGATCCCAATGAATTCAATCTGTACAATCTTCTTTCTGTTCGCTGCCATCCTGGCAAATGCTCAATATGATCCGTCAAAAATTGATCCTCAGGCTGTAAAATTATTCGAAACCTCCAATGAACTCGCTTACAATGATCATCTGAAGGAAGGACTTGAATCACTTAAAAAAGCCGTCGCGATCGATAACCGGTATGAAGACGCTTATCTTTCCATGGCAGGTATATATGTAGAACTAAAAGATTACCCCGAAGCATACGAAAATTTCAAAAAGGCGAGAACCATCGACAGTATTTATTTTAAAGATTTCAGTCTGGGATATTCGATTTCGCTGGCAGGCATGGGAAGATTCCGGGAAGCATATGATGCCGCCAATTATTTTTACAGCATTCCTAACCTGAAAGAATCCTCCCGCCTTCTCGCAGAAGGCCGTTTAAGAACCTATCAGTTTGCAATCGATTATGCAGCAAAAAAAAATCTTCAGGATTATGTTTTCATACCAAGAAATATGGGCGACAGTATCAATACAGTTGTTTCTGAATATTTCCCCAGCATCAGCCTCGACGGCAAACATTTGATTTTTACCAGAAGAGTAAATGATAATAATGAAGATTTTTATGAGTCGTTTCGACTGGACAGCGGATGGACAAAAGCTAAACCCCTTGCCGGTAATATTAACAGCAGCTTTAATGAAGGAGCACTGAATATTTCGCAGGACGGGCAATGGCTGATATTTACAGGGTGCAATTTCCCTGACGGATTCGGAAGCTGTGATTTATTTATTTCTTATCAGACAGCAGATGGGTGGAGTACTCCGGAAAATCTCGGACGGAATTTCAATACCGAGTTTTTTGAATCAGCACCTTCCCTTTCTCCGGATAAAAGAGATTTGTATTTTACAAGCAACCGTCCCGGCGGGTACGGAGGAAATGATATTTATGTCTGTCATCGAAATGAAAATGGTCACTGGTTGCCTGCTGAAAATATGGGCCCGAATATCAACACTTCCGGTGATGAAAGCTGGCCGTTTATTCACGCGGATAATAATACACTTTATTTTACTTCAAATGGGTTACCAGGATATGGAGGAACGGATCTTTTTATGGTAAGGAGAAATGCAGACGGTAAATGGGGCGTGCCGGAAAATCTCGGATATCCTATTAATACAATTGAAAATGAAGGCAGCCTGGTGGTTGCGGCCGATGGCAAGACGGCATATTTTGCAAGCGACAGAGCGGACACAAAGGGCCAGCTCGATATTTATACTTTTGAATTGCGGAATGATATTCGTCCTGCAAAAACATTCTGGGTGAAAGGAAAAGTATATGATAAGAAAACAGGCAAAGGACTTCCTTCTTCTGTAGAACTGGGTGACTTAAAAAATAAACGCATAGTTAGTAAATTGCAGACTGATGAAACCGGCAATTATCTTACCACGCTACCGGTCGGAAATGATTATGCATTTAATGTAAACCGTAAAGGCTATTTGTTTTATTCTTCAAATTTCATGCTTTCCAATCCTTCTTCAGATTCCGTTTACCAAATGGACATACCACTACAGCCTATCGAAGCAAATGCAAGTATCATTTTAAAAAATATTTTCTTCGATGTAAATCGGTATGATCTCAAACCAGCTTCGCAGATTGAACTCGATGATGTGGTCAGGTTGTTGAATGAGAACCCGCTTCTCACCATTCAGATTAATGGTTTTACAGATAATGTTGGTAAAGCGCCTGATAATCTTTCACTTTCAGAAAACAGGGCTAAGTCCGTCGTAAATTATTTAAAATCCAAAGGCATCGATCCACGGCGATTATCTTTTAAAGGATTTGGTGAAACTGAACCCGTAAGCTCAAATACAACCGAAGCCGGAAGAGCACTGAACAGGCGGACGGAACTCAAGGTGTTGAAGACAAATTAAAACAAGTGTGAGAGTGTGAGGGTGTGAGAGTGTGAGACGGTCATCGGTCAACCGTCAACCGTCAACCATATCCCATATCCCATAACCTAAATTTCCTGTTAAAATACGGTATCAATAACCGTCTTTATGCCATAATTATTTTTCCCATTACAATTAGATTTGGAAAAATAATATGCATCCCGACCTTCTTTACCTCATAAGTCTCACGCGGGTTCCACAGGTTGGATGTATTCACGCAAGAACACTTCTCCAGCATTTCGGTTCTGCAGAAGCCATTTTCAAATCCACCATCCAGGCACTGGAAAAGATAGAAGGTATTGGAAAAATCCGCGCACAATCCATAAAAACTTTCAGAGATTTTAATGGATCAGAAAAAGAAATTTCTTTTTTACAACGCTATGGTGTCCGGGCACTCACACTCACTGATCCGGATTATCCGCAAAGATTATTAACTGTATATGATGCTCCCATCCTGCTTTATTATAAGGGAAATACAGGACTCAATCCCCTGCGATCAATTTCGATAGTTGGTACACGTCGAAATTCCGATTATGGAAAACAGGTAACTGAAAAACTCATCCAGGAACTAACTCCATATGATCCTTTAATTATCAGCGGTCTCGCATTTGGCATCGATGCCATTGCACATAAGAGTGCCTTGAAACAGGGAATTTCCACCGTGGCAGTTCTGGCACACGGACTGGCTTCACTTTATCCTCCTGAGCACGGGCAACTTTCAAAACAAATGCTGAAACAGGGAGGACTTCTCACTGAATATATCAGTCATGTTAAGGCAGAAAAACATCATTTTCCCATTAGGAACCGTATTGTGGCTGGCATCAGTGATTGCACCATTGTAACAGAAACGGCGGTGAAAGGCGGCAGCATGATTACAGCCGATCTGGCCAATGGATATCATAAGGAAGTTTTTGCCTTTCCCGGAAGAACAACCGATTTCAAGAGCGCTGGCTGCAACTGGCTGATTCGAAATAACCAGGCCACACTGTTGGAAAATGTGCAGGGCCTTATAAAAATGATGGGATGGGAAGAAAAAATAACAACTAAAGAAAACCTGCAGGGCGATTTATTCATCAAACTTTCTGAACCTGAACAGCGAATCATTAATCTTTTAAAAGAAAGGGAAAATATGCATATCGATGTTATCAACTCGATGACCGGCTTTCCAAACAGCCGTAATGCCGGTGCTTTACTTGAACTCGAAATGAAGGACCTGGTTTGCAGTATGCCGGGAAGAATATATCGCTTGAAGAATGCCTAAAGCCTAAAACTAGTATAAGAGTATAGGAGTATAAGAGTGTGGGAATTGAAACGGTCAACGGTCAACGGCCAACGAAATTGAATTTGGACCCAATTTATCCCTTGCACTATCTTTGCACATGGCAAGAATAAATTCCGCAAAGACCACCCTCCCCCCCAAATTTTTTGGTGAAGGCCTCACGTTCGACGATGTATTATTGTTACCCGCTTATTCTGAAGTACTTCCGCGGGAAACAGATATCCGGACCAACTTAACAAAAAAAATAACTTTAAATATTCCCATGCTTTCGGCAGCCATGGATACGGTTACCGAAGCAACCCTGGCTATCGCGCTGGCCCGCGAAGGTGGCATAGGCATCCTGCATAAAAACATGCCCATAGAAAAACAGGTTGAACAGGTGCGGAAGGTAAAACGAAGCGAAAGCGGCCTGATCATCGATCCGATTACATTGAATCCTGACGCAACGATTGGTGATGCACTCATATTGATGAAAGAAAATAAAATTGGCGGCATTCCCATTATCGATGATCACCAGAAACTGGTGGGCATCCTCACCAACCGCGATCTCCGTTTTGAAGAAGACAGGAAGAGAAAAATCAAGGAGGTAATGACGAAAGATAATCTCATCGTTGCACCCGAGGGAACAGACCTTAAAATGGCAGAAACCATTCTGCGTAAATATAAAGTTGAAAAACTTCCGGTCGTAAATAAGGCCGGCAAACTCATCGGCCTGATCACCTATCGCGATATACTGCAGCTTTCCAGCTATCCCAATGCTGTAAAAGATAATTTCGGCCGGTTGCGCGTAGGCGCCGCACTGGGTATCACGGTGGACCTGCTTGACCGCGCATCAGCTCTCCTGAATATTGGTGTTGACGTAGCCTGTCTCGACAGTGCGCACGGTCATAATACCGGTGTAATGAATGCACTGAAAAAAATAAAAAAGAATTTTCCCAAATTACAGGTCATCGCTGGAAATGTCGGAACAGCTTCCGGTGCAAAGGCCCTGGCTGAAGCAGGCGCCGATGCAGTGAAAATAGGCGTTGGTCCGGGATCTATTTGTACCACACGCATTGTAACCGGCGCCGGTGTTCCGCAAATCACGGCAATCATGGAAGCCTCTTCTGTGCTCAAACCGCTGGGCATTCCACTGATTGCGGATGGTGGTATCCGTTATACCGGCGATCTTGTGAAAGCGATCGCTTCAGGAGCCAATGTGGTTATGATGGGCAGCGTTTTTGCCGGAACTGAAGAAAGTCCTGGCGATACGATCATCTTCGAAGGAAGAAAATTCAAACAATACAGAGGCATGGGTTCCCTGGGAGCCATGACCCAGGGAAGCAGCGACAGATATTTCCAGGACGTGGAAGACGGCATAAAAAAACTGGTACCCGAAGGCATCGAAGGCCGCGTTGCATTTACGGGAAACCTGAATGAAGTGGTTCAGCAATATGTGGGCGGATTGAGAGCAGGTATGGGTTACTGCGGAGCCAAAGATATTTCAGCCCTTCAGAAAGCACAGTTCATCAAAATCACCAATGCAGGTATGCAGGAAAGCCACGCACATGATGTTGAAATCACTCGCGAATCGCCTAATTACAGCCGCTGAATAAAACCATTATCTTTCTTTCAATAATAAAATGCGGATTGTAATCTTTTTTATATGTATTGTTTGCAGTTTGCCTTCCTGGTCGCAAACGAATAAGGATTCCTGCTCCATGGAAATCAGTCTGCTTACCTGTTCACCGGGAAATGAACTGTATTCATTATTTGGCCATACGGCCATACGGATAAGGGATGCCCGGAGAGGAATGGATATCGTTTATAATTACGGCACATTCGACGACAGCGACCCCTTGTTCTATTTTTATTTTACGCGCGGCATTATGCAATACTCCCTGTCGGTTTCCACTTTTAAGGATTTCATGGTGGAATATGAATTTGAACACCGCACCGTAGTAGCGCAAATCCTGAATTTAACCTGCGAAGAAAAAAACCGTCTCTACGAATCTCTCCGAAAAAATACAATGGATGAAAACCGCCTTTACCAATATTATTTTCTTAGCGATAACTGTACCACCCGTGCTGCACGGATAATTGAATCCAATACAAATGACTCACTGATTTATCGGGACATTTTCCCAGTAAACAGTTCCGTAGTCCCCCATTCAGCAGAAAGCTTGATAAGTGGCCCGGGTATGACCTACAGGGACATGATTCATATTTACCTGGATCGCGAACACCAGGACTGGCCCGAATTTGGCATCGATATGCTGCTTGGAAAAAACCTCGACATTAAACCATCAAATATTGAAGCCATCCATTTTCTTCCTGATTATTTATACAAAGGAATGGACAGTGCTCAGGATGGCAGCAAAGCCATGGTTTCTGAGAGAAATACGCTTCTTCAGTTTCCTGAAACAAAAATGAGTGCCGGCTGGTTTACGCCGATGCTTTTTTTTATGGGGATACTCCTGCTCAGCATAGTTCTTTATTTTTTTAGAAATAACCGGAATGCTGCAATCAGCCTTTTAATATTTGACTTTTTATTTTTTACTTTACTCGGACTCATCGGTTTACTTATGACATATATGTGGCTTGGAAGAATCGATGATGTGTGCAGAAATAATATAAATATTTTGTGGGCATTGCCAACCCATATCATTGCCATATTCTTCATTCGAAAAAAAGCAGCCTGGGTGAAATATTATTTTCTGATAACGGCAATACTTGCAGCTATTTTATTTATTGGATTTCCCTTCGGACTGCAAAGAATGAACAAAGCTGTATTACCCATCCTGGTTATTATTATATTCCGTAGTTACATGCTGTATAAAAACCGGAATCATGCAAAAAAGCTTACAGTTCAGGGGTGAATCATTGGAATATGAAATAAGAGGATCCGGCAAGCCAGTGATGCTGGTGCATGGATTTACGGAAGACCGCAGAATTTGGGATCCCCTTTTAACAGGAATGGAAGATAAATACAAATGGATCCTTCCGGATCTTCCCGGTAGCGGCCGCTCGGCATTTAACAGCGCTCTCCCGCAAATAAAAGATTTTGCAGATGCCCTGCTCGCCATAATAGAAAATGAAAATATTTCAAAGATGGCTTTGATCGGCCATAGTATGGGTGGATATATTTCTTTAGCCTTTACAGAAAAATATCAGGATAAGATCGCTGCTCTTGGCCTTTTTCATTCCAGTTCATATGCCGATAGTGTAGAAAAAAAAGAAGCCAGGGATAAAAATATCGGGTTCATTCAAAAAAACGGTGCCAGACTGTTCGTGGAACAGGCCATACCCGGATTATTTTCTGAAGATTTTAAATCCGGCCATCCGGAAGAAATTCGCATATTGATTAACCGCTACGCCAACTTTGAACCGGAATCCCTCGTACTTTACCTGAATGCCATGAAACAACGACCCGCTACCACCGGAATATTGAAAACAATCACCAAACCAGTACTATTTATTATGGGAGAAGAAGATAAAGCCGTACCGCTGAAAGACGCACTGGAGCAATGCCATTTACCCCAAATTTCGTATATTCATATTCTGACCCATACCGCCCACATGGGCATGATCGAAAATACAAGCCTGTGTAATTCTATTATTGATCAGTTCCTGAAACAGATTGACATTTAATCTAAAGCAGTTACCCTATCGTGCACAGAATTTTACAAATACTGCTCCTGTCCGTTTTGTTAATCATGCTTACCCTCACAGGATATAGTAAACATATTAAAGGAGGAGAAATTCATTATACCTATCTCGGGCCCTCAACAAGCCATGCCAATTATGACCGATACCAGCTGCGTCTTCGTTTATTCATCAGCTGCCAGTCGACACTCGGCCAACTCGAGACTTCTGTAATTATGGGTATCTACAGAACTTCAAATGGTTCATTATACAGCGATGTTTCTGCTAACCTGAGCAGCAGTTATCAGATTAACCTGGGTTCACCAAGTCCCTGCATCATAAATCCATCCCCTGTTTGTTACTGGATCCGTGAGTATACAACAGAGATTGAAATTCCAAAAGATCCTGCAGGATACATGGTCATCTTCCAGCGCTGCTGCAGGATTGACGGTATCAGGAATTTAACCCCCAATGTCAATGTTGGTGCTTCTTATTTCTGCCAGATCCAGGGAACGAATTCTGTTGGCATGACCGGAAAGAATTCGAATCCCGATTTCGGGATCAAGGATACTGTGCTTATCTGTCAGAATAAAAGATTTAAGCTCGATTACAGTGCAACGGATGCCGACGGAGACTCGCTGACTTATGAATTTGCTTCCGGCTTTTATGGAGGCGGAATAAATAATGCGGTCGTAACCAATCCCGGTCCGCCTTCATCATGGATTCCCATTGTATACCAGGCAGGTTTTTCAGGAACCCGACCGCTTGGACCAGGTGTTACTATCAACCGGACTACCGGGCTCATTTCCGGTGTCGCACCCACAGGTGGAGACTATGTTGTTTGTGTGCTGGTAAGAGAATTCCGTGCGGGTATACAGATATCCACTCATAGAAAAGACTTTATTATTCATGTGGATGACCGCTGCGATTTTCCTTCAGCTGGTCTCAACCCAAATTATATCACCTGCAACGGATTCGATTACAGTTTTCATAATGAAGCAGCTTCATCTCCCCTGATACATACATATTACTGGGACTTTGGAGTGCCGGGTTCTACTACTGATACCAGTACGCTGGCTACACCTACATTTACCTTTCCGGATACCGGTGTTTATCCGGTAAAGTTTTATGTGAATAAAGATGAACCCTGCACGGACAGTGCGAGTACGCTCATGAGTGTTTTCCCTGGCTTTTTTCCAGGATTTTCCTCTCTGGGAACCTGTATCCTTAACCCGGTTTTATTTACAGATACAACAAAAACAAAATACGGTCTGGTGTCATCCTGGTTCTGGAATTTTGGTGATAATACTACAAACGCAGATACATCAACGCTGAAAAATCCGTCCTGGAAATACAGTGATTCGGGAATGAAGCATGTCAGTTTTGTTGTTGCAAACAGCAAGGGCTGTAAGGATACGGTAAATCAGACGGTTCATATAACAGACAAACCGCCCATCTTTTTTCCTTTTCGTGATACCCTGATCTGTAATATTGATACTCTTCAGCTGCATGCGACAGGATATGGAAATTTTACCTGGACCCCCTCTGCGAATATGATTAATCCAAATACAGCGGATCCATACGTATATCCTAAAACAACAACTTATTATACTGCTACCCTGGATCAGTCGGGATGTATCAACAGCGATTCATTGCAGGTTCGTGTAGTCGACCGCGTTATACTCAATCCCGGGAATGATTCCACGATTTGCCTGGGTGATACCGCCATTTTAAATCCTACGGGCGATGGATTATATTTCAGTTGGACACCCGTCGCTTCACTGGATGATCCCAGTTTAAAAAACCCGCATGCATTTCCGACTGCTCCTGTCACCACCTATAATGTAGTAGCAAGTATCGGTAAGTGTTTTACCACGGGAACTGTGAATATCAGAACAGTACCTTATCCATATTCAAATGCAGGAATGGATACCTTGATCTGTTATCAGGATACAGCAAGGATTGAGGCTGTTGCAAAAGGTATCCGGTATGCATGGGTTCCTTCAACGGATATGAGTAATCCTACGATTCTGGATCCGCTTGTCTATCCGCTCAGGACAACGACCTACCAGTTGTTGGTGTATGATACCCTGGGCTGTCCAAAACCGGGCGTTTCGAAAGTGGTCATCAATGTGAATCCGCAAATCATTGCATTTGCCGGGAACGATACTTCCATTGTAGTCGGCCAGCCACTGCAATTGAATGGATCCGGAGCGCCGTCTTTTCTCTGGTATCCGAATACAGGTCTGAACAGGAACGATATCAGGAATCCTGTAGCTTCCCTGAGTCAGAATCAGACTTATATCATGAAGACCTTTACTGAGTCCGGATGTTTTGCCTATGATACCATTAACATTAAGGTATTCACGACTGCTCCGGATATCTTTGTGCCTAATGCGTTTACTCCGGGCAATTCCGCCAATAATATTTTCCGCCCCATCCCTGTGGGCATATCGAAACTTGAATATTTTCGCGTGTATAACCGCAATGGAATGCTCCTGTATAGTACAACCAGGATCGGTAACGGATGGGATGGGAATTACAATGGAAAACCACAGCTTATTGGCGGATACGTCTGGATGGTTCAGGGCACCGATTATACCGGCAAACTGGTTACAAAAAAAGGAACCGTCGTGCTTATCCGTTAAAATTCTCTCAACAAAAAATATTCAATCGTGAAAAAAATTATTTGCATCACCGGTGCGAGTTCCGGTTTTGGAGAAGCCTGTGCCTATAAATTTTCAGTAAACAATTGTAACCTGATTATTACTGGAAGAAGAGAAGATAAACTGAATGCACTTAAAAAAACACTGGAAGAAAAATTCGGAAACCTGGTGCATGTGCTTTCATTCGATGTGTCGGACAGATCTGCTGTGAACAGGGCCTTCAGTTCATTGCCTGAAGAATGGAAAAAAATTGATTTGCTGCTGAATAATGCGGGACTTGCATTAGGCAGGGATAATTTTGATGAGGCTTCCCTGGATGATTGGGATACGATGATAGATACGAATCTGAAAGGGCTTTTATATGTTTCGAAAGCAGTACTGCCTTTCATGATTCCCCATCGGAGCGGGCATATTATCAATATCGGATCCACCGCAGCAAAACAGGTGTACCAGAAAGGAAATGTGTATTGTGCAACAAAACACGCCGTGCTGGCTGTTTCAGAAGCTATGCGTATTGACCTGTTACAGCACAAAATAAAAGTGACCGTTATAAATCCCGGTGCAGCAGAAACAGAATTTTCTCTCGTAAGACTTAAACAGGATGTAAAGGAAGCAAAGAAAGTTTATGAAGGGTACGAACCCCTTCATGCCGAAGATATCGCTGAGGTAGTTTACTTCGCCGCCTCCCTTCCGGCCCATGTATGTATCAATGAACTGGAGATAACCTGCCTTGCACAGGCGAACTCGTTTTACTTACACAAAGATTAAACTCAGGAACACAAACAAGTATGGGAGTATGGGAGTATGGGAGTGGGAATATAGCTTGAAACAACGTTAAATTACTAAGTTTTTGAGGTGAATTCCTCTTTTTCCCTAAACAAAAATGAGTAAAATTTGAATTTTGTAAACTCAAAACTTGCTCATTATGCGAGAAGGACCAATTATAAAAAAATCATTAGAATTTTCCATTTTAGTTGTAAACTATTGTGAATTCCTGGAAAGTAAAAGAAAGTTTATAATTGCAAACCAACTTTTAAAATCAGGTACCTCAATTGGAGCAAATGTTTTTGAAGCTCAGCATTCAGAAAGCAGATTGGACTTTATTCATAAAATGAAGATTGCATTAAAAGAAGCTAATGAAACATTCTATTGGCTTAGTTTATGCGAAAAAATGAGTGTCGGGGCTATTCCAACAGAAGCACTAAATAGTATAAATGAAATTATCGCAATCCTGTCCCGAATAATAATTACCTGTAAGAAAAATTTAAATTCAGGAAGGTAATCCACTCCCATACTCCCATACACCCATACTCCCATACTTTACTTGGTTTTCTGCGGCTGCGCTGCCACATCAGCCAGAGAAATCCTGATCTGAATTCCTGCACGGGTGGTTGTTACAGGAGGAGAACTGGAGATCTTGGGCACTGTTCGTCGCTCGTCGAAATAAAATTTCAAATTGATCCTGTTGTTGATCACATAACTGATAGATGGAGATATGCTGATCACCTGTTGTCCGCCAACAGGCACGGCCGCATTCTGATCCAGGTAACTATTTGTGGTGGCGTCATCGCGGAAACTCATATCCAGTCTTAAGGTCAGGTCATTCTCCAGTTTATTCGTCAGGCCATTCTTTCCCATGACCTCCCAGTGAAAGGGAAGCGGCACTCCACGTTTACGGAAACCAAGACCGAAAACATATTCTGTTGAGCGGGTTTCGCTCATCTGATAATCGATCAGACTAAGACTAAGCTGCCTTGATTTACTGAAACTGAATTTCGCCTGCAGCTGGTTCACAAACTGCATGTCAAGATCGATCAACGGTGCAAATTGTTCACTGATAGTAATATTGGGCACCTGGAAATATGGAATAAAATTCCCGGTAAGCGTATCGATAAATCCAGGCTGTCTGATGCCAAATGGATCCTGGAAATTCAGGTTTGAATTATAAGAATTCATACTCAGCGTGCTCGAATAACCATCCGTTATACTGAAGTTGGTAAAGATTTTATTAAGGCCGGGCAATCGCGCAAGACCGTTATAAGTCATTCGCCAGTTTGGTCTTGGCAGGTATCCTGAAAAAGGATTGAACTTGATATTCGGATTGTCTTCTGTTACGAGCGCAATCTTATCGGGTGACTGCCCACTGTACGCTGCGATGAATGCCGGAATCAATACATCCTGTGCATATTTCCCATAACCAAGTGCGTAACCATCCGCTGTTGTCTGACCTCCGGAATATGGATTCATCGCTCCGAGTCTGGCGGAAATGATCGCCCGGTAATTTTCAAAAGTCTGGAAAGTAGATGAAATCTGATTCGTACCACTGGGCGCAAAAAGCGTTTTTAAAGAAATATAACTGATGCTGAAACTTCCGGCTGTATATGGATTGAGCCGGGCGAAATTTGTGCTGCCTGCCGTATCCTTGTAGAGTTCAGAATAATTTTTTCCGAAACTCTTACTTACGTTCAAAGTAATATTTAAATCACGCACAGGTTGTATCTGTGCCGCGATCGTAATGATCTGGTTATAGCTTGCCTGGTTCTGAAAATTGAACAGGGTATCCGTAGATAACAATCCTTTTTTAGCCAGCCTGTTAACGAAACTGGTATCCGGCTGCACACCGAAAACATATCCCCAGCCCGGTTCATTAGATTTTAAATTCATCCCCAGGAATTGTGTGCTGTCCATATATCCGTAAATACTCGATGCGGATACTTCCGAATAATTGACCGAGACATCTTTCAGTGAAGTCAGAATCCTGGCAACACCTTTCATAAAACCTGTCAGGTGTGTCAAATCAGATTCATCCTGGACAGGTTTTTTCTGCTGCAGGCTATCCTGTTTCCTTCCCGGCAAATTATTCGGCGGAGATTTTCCGGATGACTGATCCAGTTCTCGCAGCAATCGCCACTTGGCATATAGTCGGGTGAAGCTGAGATCTGCTGTGAGATCTTTTTTCTGTGTGTTCTGTATTGCATTCCCAAATGTGGTGGCCAGCGTTGATGCGCCCGTCCACTGATAAGAAGAACCATACCCAAGGCGCATAGTTGTCCAGTCAAGCGCAGGAATTTTATTCATCGGAACAGTATAGGTGAAATTGGCAGTCTGGTTATACTGTATCGTTCGGCCGCCTTTCCAGAAATTATTCCACATTTGTTTTTTCTGTGCTTTATCCAGTCTTCCGCTGTCCTCATCCACCCAGCTTTTGTTCAATGCAGAAAAATCAATATTGAATGATTTAGTAACATCCCATCTCAACACATAGGTCCTGTTGATCGTAAAAAATTTATTGAAGGTTTCAGGAATCTGGTATTTACCGCCACCAACATTTCTGGCCTGGTAAGCACCGAACTGCCTTACAACATCTCCGCGGAAAGTGAGTACAGCAGGAACAGGATTCAGATTAAATTCTTTGAACAGTGCATACCAGGGAGATTTTGATTTAATTATTTTCTTAAACGGCTCCCAGAATTTTGGTGTTCCCACAAAATTATATCCGAGACCGCCTTTATAAACATTCAGGTTATCTTCCAGCGCAATGGGATTATGGCGATTCGTCTGCGTATATGAATAACTAAAGTCGAAATTCTCAATGCTCCAGATCTTCAGTTTTTTCCCGGAAATATTATTTTTTTTGACATTGGTAAAATTAAAACTACTGACTGTCGTCACATCCAATGCCTCCTGCTCAATGGAATCCCGCTCCGATGCAGGAGCCAGGTTGATTTTGTCCTGTAGTTTTATGTCCAGATCATACGGATCGTATTCCGGCTTACTGACTGTTTTTGAAACGCTGCCATAAAACGGAATGGAAATACCAATGCTTTTTGGAAATAATTTTCCCAGCTCTAAATTTGTTGCTGCATTTAATTGCGTGGTACTGCTTAGTGCACGTTGATTGATGCTCTGATCGATCGATCCGAAACCAACGGATTGCGTGCTTCCCGACATATAAAGTGTTCCAAGATCTGCCAATTTGATATCTACACGTCCGTTGGCTGCATATCCTCCCTGATCATTGATGTTCATCAATCTGAGTTCATCAAACCATACTTCAGTGCACTTGGCTCCGTTGGAAATATTCTCGACACCAAGGAATATGGCTTGTACCTGTCCCAGGTTAGGATTGCCATACATGGAGTATGCACGCAAATTCGTGGTATCAATTTCCTGGTAAAAACCAGACGAATTTCCGGTAGCATTCCTGTCCTCTTTTAATTTTACAAGCCGCTGTAGATTCAGATTCAGATTATTAGAATCGGGCCATATGATCGTAGCAAGCTGTGAATTCCAGGGTGTAATAATCAATGGTATCCTGACCTCATAATAGTTATTGATAAAATCACTTCCGATTCTGATAATGGCTGCCAGCTGATAATTTTTAATACTGTCTGCGCTCATGCTGGTACCCCTGGATTCTGCGTGAATAAACATGTCCATCGTCCCGTAACGGCGCAAATCGTAGTTGGTATTTTTATAAACGCCCCTGGATTCACCGGGTAATAAATTACAGATCTGCAGACTCATAGCCTGTTCATTCAATAAAATATTTACATTATTTGTACTCAGTTGCTGCTGTCTTTGAATTCCGGGAGGAATAACATAAGGTATCGGAGTTCGCGTACTGTTCTGTTCGATATTTACCGCAGTTACATCGAAACTGGTAGGGTTATTCGCAGGTAAAGGAATATATTGACCGGTGGTATCCAGTTCATAATTAAAATCGCGCCAGGAATCGCGGATAAGCTGGAATTCTGCAAAACGACAGACAATCGAATCTGTAAATCCTGCGAAATACATCCTGATAAAACGAATGGATTTGAAATCGGGCATATTTCCGACATTCGAAGTGTAGGCCGTGATAGGGACACGGTATTGATACCAGACTTCATTTTCACCGTTGGATCCTAAAAAGGTTCGGGAATCTGTAACATAATTTGCACCTACAGTCTGGCTTGGAGTAAGATTTACTGTGTACTCAAAATATTGCTCCAGTTCATTCATGGTATTATCATGATCCAGGTCTTCCTGATCAGGATACAGGGTACTCGCATCCACATAGGTTGCTCCCGGTGCTGCAATGGGTGAATTGCCATCCGGGTTATTGATATTTTTATAACGGCCAAGGATATCCGCTTGTACGGAATCGTAATAGGGTGCCCGGTAGTTCATATAGTCGTCCATTGCCGGATCTGCCAATGCTTTTTGATAAATGGATGAACCGGTCCCGAACAAAAGAGCCAGTCTGGATAGATAATTGGAGAATTTCCACTGTTCTCCCGCATCATTCAATCCGTCAAATCCTTCATCCTGGTATGGCCGGTCCCCGGGATTCGTACTGAATGCATTCGTTGCCTGTACCGGGTTGTATGGCACCCTTCCCCATACAGAGGAGCTGTCCATCGCAGTCGGAATATTCGGTGTATTCAAACCATTTTCATATAATTTCTTTCCATCTTTTAATATGTCTTCGGAAACAGAACCCAGGTCCATATATAACTGGCCGCCGGAAGAGGTCGGGTTATTTATAAACGGACTTTGCATCCAGAACTCAATGTATTGTACATTGGAAGTTTCAAAATCTGTCTGGTCTATGGCACGCATGATACCACCCCACCTGCTTGTCGGGTTGGTCAGCAAACCTGTCGGGGTAAGACTTCCAGGTCTTGTATCAAAATTATACGGACCCTTTTGTGTGGGAAAATAAGACAGATCGAATGTGATCAATTGTGCCTGCCCAAATTCCGGTGTAATGGTTGGAAATAAAGACTGAATATTAATCGGTGCAATACGCGGGTCTTTAAAATTCTGATAACCCTTCACCGGGTTGTTGCTGGCCGTTTGATCCTGCAGGGTTGGTTCAATATTATACCAGGCAATTTTTGCCCGGTTATATCCATAGGGTAGAGAATCCAGAAGATTTCCTTCCGGAAACCTGGCAGCAGGCGTGGAAGCCAGTGCCCATGAAGTTATCGGAAAACGCAGATCTACCGAACTGGTGGATCCTTCAAAATCGTCAATATAAATCGTACCGGCGCTCCCCGTTCCGATCTGCGGAGGATGACCCGGTTGCAGGTATGCAGCCTCACCTACTGCCGATATCGTACTCATTTCTTTGGAAGAAAACGAAGGCAGGAATTTATTCAGAAATCTTGTTAAGCCAGGCCACTGTGAATGGTAGTTGACGTCAACACCGTACATGGTATTGCGAATCGGATCCTCTCCATAATTTGTTTTGGTAAAATACGGCCGTTGATTCAACCGCTCAATGGTTCCTCCGAAGGAAAACGACTCGGTTGCCGTGCTTTTGGCGATATAGTCGAACCTCAATCCGAGGAATCCCTGCTGTTGCGTTCCATAACTCGCATTATTTTCATAAGCCACATTCACAGGCACACCCGAGTTGATGATGGATTGGTTGATCACTTTCACGGATCCATTGGTATAGTCAACCGTGTAATCAATATTTTCACGAAGCGTTTGTCCGCCTGCAGTTACTTTCACAGAACCCTGCGGCACATTGAATGCACCCAGCGATATATCCGAACTCGCAGTTCCTTTGGCTACCCCACTCAGGTAATATTTATCCACCGCGGCATAGGTTTGTGCAACAACTTTTATCGTATCATACAGCTGATAAAATACATAGTTGGGTGCAAGTGGTTGCGACTTCTTAAAAGCCAGCGAATCCAAATCCCTTCCGAATGGTTCGAGCACCGGGAAGATGATCTTCGCCTGCGACGAAACAACGGTATATCCTTCCACATAGTCGAATACACCATCCGGTTGCGGATCCAGATGCGCATTCAGCCGGTCAAGATTTAATACCGTTATTAGCGGTACACCGGCTTGATCTCCGGCAGGTAAATATCTTTTTGTTCCCTGACCAGCCTGTTCATAGAGAACGTTCATCTGAAATCCGTCTGACTGTATATTCGATAAATAACTGCCCGTACCTGTTTTCAAAGTATACACGTTTTTCATCATCAGGTTCCAGATCGGAAGGGTGGTTCTCTGTGCAGTTGCTTTCAGCATTTTCAGGTAAAGTACTTTCTGTGCGCCGGGGTCAGCTCCCAGTGTAGTATCCGGTGGAACATCCTGTGAAAATTCTCCTACCTGGAAAATCTTTCCGTTATAACTGTATTGAAAAGCCACAGCGAGTACATCGTTTGGCTGCAGGGTCTGGTTAAGTAAAATATATCCAACCTGCGCATTAAATGTATAGTCAGTTGAATTAAGTTTTCGTGCATAAACCTGTTCATAGTCCTGCACCTGTGTTAATCCCAATCCCGACAGCACACTGATTACCTGAGTTGAATTCCGGCTGCCCGGATTGTTGATGATACTCCGGTATTCTGAATTGGCATCGTTGTATGGATAAGGCTGACCTGTCTCAGGGTGTATACTGGGGTTATAAGGATTCGGTTCACCCAGGTCCATCAAACCCACGATCTGCCTGGCCTGTGTAGTAATTCCGTTCCGGTTGGTTACCCAGACTTCCATACGAAGGATCTGCGCCTGGGAAGTAACAATGGGTAGGTTGGACATTGCTTTATTAAAACCATTTCTGAAGAATTGCGCCAGCAGGAAGTTTCGGTTTTCATCATAATCATCCGCTTTGAACTGATATGTAGTCAGTGATGCCCCACCCTGCAAAGTGGTTGACTGACTCTGGGATCGCATACTCGCGACAACGCCCGTTACAAATAATTTTCCGAACTGCAGTTGGGCCTTGATACCGAAAAGAGATTGTTCATTGGCCATGAATGTGCTCTTCGTTGTGAAGGAAGTATTTCCAACTTCGATCTTTCTTACAATATCATCACCACTACCTGTGTATTCCAGTTTGAGCTGGTTCATCCAGTCGAACGAAGCCTGGGTATTGTACGAAATGGGCAGTTTGAGTTTGTTCCCGATATTTCCAAGCACATTCACATTGGCATCCATGTTGAAATCCAGTCCCCCGGTTTTTCTTGCAGCCTCGGGCAGGGTTGGATTCTCAACATTCTGCCCCTGGTACCCCGCAAGGATATCCACATTCCCCTGTGGTTTGATATCAATTTTCCCATTACCGAAAAGCCTGTTGAAAAGACTGTTGTTGATATTAAGTTTTGGTTTATCCAGCTTATGGTTGAGATCACTCAGCATATCCGCCCGATGCCTGAAATAATTTTCTTCCGACTGTTTGGCCAAAAGCTCGCTGTATTCTTCGTAAGTGTATGAGGTGGGTGTGCGGTAATATTTATTACCGATTTTTTCCATCAGGAAATAGAGATTCGTCTTCGGATCATATTCAATCGAATCTTTAAGATTGGAAGGATTTTTCAGATTGAAGGGATTCGGATCGAAATTACTCAGCTGATCACCGCGGCGGTCGTGGATGGGGTAATGCAGTGTATCGGATGAAGTTGTGCGTTTGGTAGTGTCAGGAATATTCTGCGCAGATGCGCCTTCCGGTGCCATAATGACTACCGTTGCGGCAAGGATCCATACCGTGAAAATAATAATCTGAAGCAGTTGCCTGGTCAAACTTCCTCAATAATTAGTTAGGTAGAGATCCTGACTATAGGCTAAAGGATTTTTAAAACTTGCTTTATTATATCTTCGATTTTTAGTGGTACCGGGGCTTGCTGTGACAGCTTTTTTAAAGCCTGTTCGGCCGCTGGCCGGGAGATGCCTAAAGACACCAAAGCATTCAACGCATCCTGCTCCAATGTATTGTTTATCAATGGGGGAATATTTGATCCTGAGAATTTCTTTCCCATTTTATCCCGCAATTCCAATACAATTCTTTCGGCCGATTTCTTACCTATTCCTTTAACGCTTTCCAGTTCCCTGATCTGGCCCTGAATAATGGTTCTTGCGAGCTCCTCCGGTTTCATGGCAGAAAGCATCATCCTGGCCGTTGAAGCGCCCACACCCGAAACGCTTATCAACAGAATAAACATGTCTTTTTCACTGGTTTCCGAGAAGCCATACAGTATTTCATCATCTTCTTTAACCTGGTGGTAAATATGGAGGATACCTTTATCCAGATGCTGTATCCTGGTAAAAGTATTCAGGCTGATCTGCACTTCATACCCGATCCCCTGTACATCCATATGGATCAGCGCAGGTGTTTTATACACAAAATCACCCCTGAGGAAAGTTATCATAAGCGCGAAAATAGTATTTTTAAACGGCGTAAGTATTTTATAAAAACCCACGATCTTTGTTGAATGACCCAAAAGATTTCTGCGGCGATAACTGCAGTATGCGGCTATGTGCCGGAAGATATTCTCTCCAACAACGATCTGGAAAAACTGGTAGATACAAATGACGAATGGATCCGCACCCGGACCGGCATTTCTGAAAGAAGAATTCTGAAAGGTTTAAATAAAGGAACGTCAGACCTTTGCGTTCCCGCCGTTCTGGGAATATGCGAAAAAAGAGGCATAGATCCTTCTGAAATTGACTGCATTATCGTTGGAACCGTAACGCCTGACATGCTCTTTCCTTCCACCGCCAACCTGGTTTGCGAAAAAACAGGAGCCGTCAATGCCTGGGGCTTCGACCTGCTGGCAGCCTGCAGTGGATTTCTTTATAGCCTTACCACCGGCGCCACCCTGGTTGAAAGCGGCCGATACAAAAAAGTAGTCGTGGTGGGAGCCGATAAAATGAGTTCAATTGTTGATTATAGCGACCGGAGTACCTGTATCATTTTCGGTGATGGAGCAGGTGCTGTTTTGCTTGAACCCAATTTTGAAGGATATGGGGTGTTGGACAGTATACTGAAAAGTGACGGAAGCGGTAAAACCCATCTTCATATGAAGTCAGGTGGTTCCCTGAGTCCACCAACAAACGAAACGGTCGCACTCAAACAACACTATATCTACCAGGAAGGCCAGCCGGTATTTAAATTTGCCGTCACCCGTATGGCAGACGTGAGTGAAGAACTCCTAAAAAGAAATCACCTGACCGGCAACGATATTGCTTTTCTTGTTCCGCATCAGGCCAATAAACGGATCATAGATGCCACTGCCAACCGCATCGGATTATCAGAGGATAAAGTAATGGTCAACATTCAGCGATACGGAAATACGACGGCCGGTACGATTCCACTTTGTTTGTCGGACTGGGAAGACCAGCTGAAGAAAGATGATCTCCTGGTACTTGCCGCTTTTGGATGCGGATTTACCTGGGGGGCGACACTTGTCAGATGGGGGTTCTAGGCTTAACGCGAAACGCTTAAGGCTTAAGGCAAGTGCGAGAATGTGAGAGTGTGAGAGTGTTGAACGGCCAACAGCCAACTGTCAACCGCCAACCATAACCCATAATTAATAATCAATAATTAATAATGAAACAACTGCTTCTTACTCTGGCAATATTTCCTATGCTGTTGACCCAGGCTCAGGATAAAAATCAAATAACTGATAAACGTTTCGCAGGAGTTGACACCGCACTCGCGCGGGTACTTTCAGTTTGGAAAGGCCCTGGATTCGCGGTCGTAGTAGTTGAAAAAAATAAAGTTGTATATGCGAATGGATTTGGATTCCGCAATTATGAAGAAAAATTACCGGTTACTCCCAATACCCTCTTTGCCATTGGCTCATGTACCAAAGCATTTACAGCCTCTCTGATAGGCGAACTCGCCGCGAAGGGAGATCTGGATATCGATAAACCAGTCCGCAATTATCTTCCTGATCTGAAATTTTTTAATGATGATATGAACGACCGCATTACCCTGCGGGATATGATGTGTCATCGGACCGGACTCCCCCGACATGATTTTGCCTGGTATTTATTTTCCACGACTACCCGGGATAGTCTCGTTAAACGTCTTCAATACCTGGAACCAAGTGCGAGGGTCAGGGACAAATGGCAGTACAATAATTTCATGTTTATGCTCCAGGGCGTTGTAGTTGAAAAAATCACACACCAGACATGGGAAACAAATATTAAAAACAATATTTTCTTACCACTGGGGATGAATCATTCAAATACTTCCATCGCTGATATGGAAAAAGATCCGGATGCGGCCCTGGGTTATGAAATAAAGGATTCCGCAAACACCCGAAGGATTCACAAACTGGATTATTTTCATATCGATGCCATGGGTCCGGCAGGCAGCATCAACAGCAGTGTGATGGATATGTCCAACTGGTTGATCACCTGGATACACGGAGGGAAATTTAATCATAAAGAAATCATTCCTGCAGGATTCGCCAAAGAAGCCATGAGTTCACAAATGATTGCCGGTTCAGGATTTCCGGAAGCAGATACAAAAGACCTCCAATTTTCTAATTACGGATTTGGATGGAGCCTCGCTTCTTACAGGGGACATTATCGCGTTGAGCACGGAGGAAATATTGATGGATTTTCAGCAAGCAGTTCTTTCTTCCCATCCGATTCGATCGGTATTGTTGTGCTGACAAACCAAAATGCGTCTTCGATACCTTCCATTGTAAGAAATATACTGGCAGATAAAATCCTCGGACTGAAATATTATGACTGGAACAGTTATATGTGGAACAACTATGCAAAGATGAAACAGGAAGAAAAAGAAGCGGAGTCATCTAAAGTAAAATCAGACAAAGCCCGTACAATTCCTTCTCATCCCCTCAAAAATTACACAGGTTTATTTAATAACAAAGGATACGGCAGCATGGATATTTTTATTGACCATGATTCGCTTTTCTTACAAACGGGAAAAAGTATTTCATGGTTAAAACAGGATCAATATGACTGGTTTAAAATGTATGAAAGAGATAAACAGGGACATGTAGATACCTCCCAGGGATTCTCCATCGAATTTCGTACAGATCAGACAGGAGAAATAAATGAGATCAACGCAGCATTTGAGCCCAGCGTAAAGACAATTGTATTTTCCAGAATTCCAAAAACTGCAGTAATTCAAACGGACAGCCTTAAAAAGTTTGAAGGAGTATACCTGATTGGACAGCTCGAATTAAAAGTCTTTCTGCAAAATAATTCCCTGCATTTATCTGTACCCGGTCAGCCGGATTATGAACTCATACCCATTGAAGAAAATAAATTTACTTTAAAAGATATGAGTGGATTCACGATCACATTCAACAGGAATGAAAAAAATGTGGTTACGGAAATGATTTCATCCCAACCAAACGGAACTTTTAAAGCAATCAGGAAACTTTAATTGGGTTATGAAATACGGGATATGAGATATGGGATATGGGTTATGAGTTATGATTGAAAATATTGATTTGATAAGTGTGATATGAAATATTTTAATATTATATGTTTGTAACCTATAATTCATAACCCATATCTCATATCTCATAATTAAACTTCATGATCAAAATACGCAAAGCAATAAAGCCTGATTGCGCGCGCATGATGGAACTGGTGCGGGAACTGGCTGTTTTTGAAAGAGCGCCGGATGAAGTAACAGTTACTTTGGAACATTTTATTGAAACAGGATTTGGAAAAAACCCGGTATGGCAGGCCCTCGTAGCCGTAAACGGAGAAGAAAAAATAATCGGTATCAGTCTCTACTATATGCGTTATTCTACATGGAAGGGATTGCGTCTTTATCTGGAAGATTTGATCGTTACTTCTGCATATCGGGGAAAAGGAATTGGAAAAATGTTATTTGAAAGTACGGTGGCTGAAGCCCGCAAAATGGGGGTGACTGGTATGATGTGGCAGGTACTCGATTGGAATGAACCCGCCATAGAATTTTATAAAAAATATGGTGCAGATGTCAGCGGTGAATGGCTCAATTGCTCTTTAAGCCTAAAGCTTAAAGCCTAAAGCCTAAAACTAATTTGAAAATTAAGAATTTAGGATGCGAAAATTGAAACCATCAACCATACCATCAACGGTCATCGGTCATCGGTCATCGATGATTTATTCCACCCCCGTAGCACTGACGGTTTTATCAATTTTCCCAATCAATCCCTGCAGCACCTTCCCGGGACCGATCTCGGTAAAATGAGTTGCACCATCGGCTATCATAGCCACGATGGACTGGGTCCAGCGGACAGGACCCGTGAGTTGGTCGATCAGATTTTTTTTGATCTCTTCTTTATCCATGACTGCTTTGGCCACTATATTCTGATAAACTGGACAGCTGGGATTGTAGAATGTAGTTTTTTCAATCGCTTTTTTTAATTCTTCGCGGGCTGGCTCCATCAGCGGCGAATGAAAAGCGCCACCAACAGAAAGAATGACCGCCCTTCGGGCACCGGCAGCTTTCATTCTTTCACAACCCAGGTCTATACCCCTGAGTGAACCGCTGATTACTATCTGGCCCGGGCAATTATAATTCGCAGGAACCAATACTTCACTTGTTTCTGCTTCGATATCCCGACAGATGGATTCGACTCTTGCATCTTCCAACGCCAACACTGCAGCCATGGTTCCGGGATTCGATATGCAGGCTTTTTGCATGGCGGCAGACCGGATAATCACCAGGCGCATGCCGTCTTCAAAAGATAAAACACTGTTTGCTACGAGCGCTGAAAATTCTCCAAGGGAATGACCCGCAACCATTTCTGGACGAGCATTGTCAACCGTTTTAAAAGCAATTACGGAATGCAGAAAAATTGCGGGCTGTGTAACATTGGTTTGTTTCAGATCTGCTTCCGTACCTGAAAACATGATATCTGAAAGCCTGAAGCCGGCAATTTCATTACCCTGTTCAAAAAGCTTTTTTGCAAAAGCACTTTTTTCATAGTGGTTCTTTCCCATTCCCGGAAACTGCGAACCCTGTCCCGGAAAAACGTAAGCATGCTTCATATTCGTCTTAGAGGTTATAAAACAAATTTGCCACAAAGCACCGACTCAACAAAGAAAATCTTTCCTCCTCATAGGAATATGCTGTTTGTGGTCAATTCAGGAGAAATTCATCTACACTCCTCTTTCCTCCTCACAGGAATCAGTTGATGGTAGTCAATTCAGGAGAAATTCATCTTCACTCTTTTCATAACCGTTTGCCCATCAATCCAGATCAGAAGATATCAGCTTAATGAACTCGGTCCTGGTTTCATTTTTCTGAAATTCGCCATAAAAAGCTGAAGTCGTTGTAACTGAATTCTGTTTTTGTACGCCGCGCATCATCATGCAAAGGTGAGATGCTTCGATGACCACAGCGGCTCCCAGCGGATGCAGCGAATCACGGATAGCGTGTAATATCTGCGTGGTAAGTCTTTCCTGCACCTGAAGGCGCCGGGCGAAAACATCCACTACCCGGGCGACCTTGCTTAAACCGGTGATCCATCCGTTGGGAATATAGGCTACATGTGCTTTACCAAAGAAAGGAAGCATATGGTGTTCGCACAAACTGTATACTTCAATGTCTTTCACGATGATCATCTCGCTCATGGGTTCGTGAAATTTTGCCGAATCAAGAATGGCATTTGCATCCAGTTCATAACCCTGCGTAAGAAACTGAATGGCTTTTGCCACACGCTCGGGTGTTTTGTCAAGTCCCTCCCTGCCAGGATTTTCCCCCAGATGATTCAGGATCTCTTTATAATGGACCATCAGTGCAGCCGTTGTCTTCTCGTCGTACTGTTCAGTTTTTTTGTACATTTTTTAAGCTTAAAGCACAAAGCCTAAAGCCTAAAGCAAGACGCCTGAAGCAAAAGACTGAATGCTCTATTTTAATTTATTATAGAAAAACTATTTAATTTTCTTGTTTCAGTTTTAGGCTTTGAGCTTTAGGCTTTAGGCTTTGGGCTTTGGGCTTTAGGCTTTGAGCTTTAGGCTGGAAATTCCGCAAAATTCCTCTCCGTCTCATATAAACGAACCTGAAGATCGAGCGAAGCATCCAATTGCTTTCGCAGGATTTCATAAATAACATATACGATATTCTCAGCCGTGGGGTTTAACTCTGCAAACTCCTTTGTATCGAGATTCAGATTTTTATGATCAAATTTTGCGAGAACATGGTTTTGAATAACGGAAGATAAATCAGAAAGATTAATTACGTAGCCGGTCTGCGGATCCGGAACCCCTGTCACTTTTACGATCAGTTCGTAATTATGTCCATGATAATGCGGATTGGAACATTTTCCAAATACTGCGAAGTTCTTTTCATCTGTCCATCCCGGCACAAAGAGGCGGTGGGCTGCATTGAAATGTTCTTTTCTGAATATGGCTGTTCTTCTTTCCATCATTTTTTATCCGAAATATTCTACAAAAATGCGCGGCGTTTCATGC
>Ga0206912_1073_pt1 | contig 29869 bp, 29 predicted proteins | sample Alteio_BWOrgHeat_75_FD_152933 | JGI IMG/M metagenome (GOLD analysis project Ga0206912, IMG submission 152933) | Enriched cells from forest soil in Barre Woods Harvard Forest LTER site, Petersham, Massachusetts, United States -... | ecosystem: Environmental > Terrestrial > Soil > Temperate forest >... | reverse complement strand
TAGCTGCTTTTGTTTTGCTTCTCCTTGAACAGGCCGTACGTCAGGGTATGTTTACCATTGTGGCCTATATGGGGCTCACTATTTTTTCTTTTCTATTCCTGAAAAAGAAATCACCCATGTGGAAGAAACTGGGCATATTTATTCTTTCCAGCTTTATGCTTATACTGGTTCAATCTGTTAAAAGCAATTTCAGGCAGCTAACCTGGTATGGTAGTTATTCCGGAAATAAAACGGCCTTATTTGCAGACCTGCTTTCTGAGAAGCTGGGAAATGGATTTTTTAACTTATTTACCCCTGAAACTTTTTTCCCCCTGTATTACCGGGCCAACCAGGGATATAATATCGGCCTGGTTATGCGAAGAATTCCCGCCATCCAGGATTTCGACAATGGGAGCAAACTGGCAATAGATCTGGCTTCTTCCCTTGCTCCGAGATTTTTGTGGACGGATAAACCTACAGCCGGCGGAAAATATAATATGAAATATTTTACCGGGCTCACTATTATTGGGTACTCTACGGATGTAGGCCCGGTAGGAGAAGCTTATGGTAGTTTTGGCGTAACGGGCGGGATTATCTATATGTTTGTTTTGGGATTGTTTGTTCGATGGGCTTATCTGCTGGTATTTAAAATCAGCCGCAAAATTCCATTGCTTATTTTATGGATACCTGTAATTTTTTTCCAGGTAACTTATTCGGCAGAAAATGATACGCTGCAGATACTTAATTCCCTGACGAAGGGAGCTTTTCTTATATATATATTATATAAAACAGCTCCAGGTTTATTCGGAGAGGGCAGGCAGTTTGCAAAAAGAAAGCAAAGTGTTGTTCCCGCCTGATCTCATCATTTCTTTCTAAATTATTTTCTTTGCCTACAGCTTTTATTACAGGCGTCACAGGTCAGGACGGAGCATATCTTAGCCGTTTGTTGCTGAACAAAGGATACAAAGTAGTTGGACTGGTCAGGTCCAATTCCAGTCAGAATCTTTACAGGCTCAGGTACCTGGGAATACTCGATAAGCTGGAAATGGTAGAGTGTGACCTGAAGGATCTTTCGCAGGTCATCAAAGTAATCATGGCTTATAACCCGGATGAAATTTATAACCTGGCCGCGCAAAGTTCGGTGGCTTTATCTTTTCAGCAACCCATTGGTACACTTGATTTCAATATAAACTCTGTTACCAATTTACTCGAAGCCATCAGAATCCTGGACAAAAAGATAAAATTCTACCAGGCTTCGACCAGTGAAATGTTTGGAAGGGTGGATGAACTTCCCATAACTGAAAATACCCATGTTCATCCCTTAAGTCCTTATGCTATTTCAAAAATTACAGGTCACCATATCTGTATCAACTACCGCGAATCCTATGGTATTTTTGCCAGCTCAGGCATTCTCTTCAACCACGAATCCTATCTGAGAAGCAATGGTTTTTTCATGAAAAAGTTAATGCGTGGTGCGCTGGATCTACAGCACGGTAAAAAAGAAATTCTTGAATTCGGAAATTTAGATATTAAAAGAGATTTCGGATATTCTGAAAAATATGTTGAAGCCATGTGGATGATGCTTCAGTACAAGGAAGGTGATGATTTTATTATCAGTTCCGGAAAATCAGTATTTCTCCGGGATATTGTGAAATATGTATTTAAAAAATGCGGCATTCCTGAAAATAAAATAATCATTAACCAGTCTTTGTTCAGGCCTACAGAAATAAAAGATATATACGGAACGAATCAAAAGGCCAGGGAATTACTGAACTGGAATTACGATATGGATTTTTTTAATGTATTAGATAAATTGCTGGAAGAGGAAGCAGCGAACTATGAGAAAGGATAAGGATGCCATGATCAGGGTTAGCTATTTTCATAGAAAACCCAGACCCATTGGTAACTATAGCGTCGAATTCATTTTTAAGGATGTCCGAAATCAGTTGTCTGCACAGGTTGACGGGAGGGTTGTATATTCCGCTTATGAAAGTTCGGGCCTCTTCAAAAGAATTTACAATTGCTTAGAGATCATTGGAAAGCAGGGAGAAGTAAATCATGTAACAGGAGATATCAACTATATCGGATTATTCCTGCACAGCCGCAAAACGGTACAGACGATTCTTGATTGTGTTCATCTCTCTTCTTCAACCGGAATAAAGCATTTCGTCCTGAAATTATTCTGGTTAACGATACCCGTCCGCCGCTCCAGGTTTGTAACGGCCATTTCAGAATCTACAAAAAATGAAATCCTGAAATATGTCCATTGCGATCCTGATAAAATTAAAGTGATTCCTGTAGCCATATCGCAAAAATTCAGTCGTAATGAAAAAGCATTCAATAAAGAAAATCCACGTCTGCTTCAATTGGGCACTGCACATAATAAAAATATCCAGCGCCTTGCCAAAGCACTTTGGGGGATACCCTGTACGCTGGATATTATTGGAAAGCAGGACAGTCATCTGGAAGACCTGTTGAAAGAATACGATATAAAGTATGAATACAGCTGGGGACTTTCGGATGAAGAGATCATTAAGAAATATGAACAGGCCGATATGGTTACGCTGGTATCAACCTATGAAGGTTTCGGAATGCCGATACTGGAAGGGCAAACGGTTGGTCGTCCGGTAATCACCAGTAATCTTTATTCCATGCCTGAAGTGGCAGGAGACGCAGCCTGCCTGGTGGATCCTTTTGATGCGCAGTCGATCAGACAGGGCATTCAAAAAATAATCAATGATCCCGCTTACAGGGAAAACCTGATACATAAAGGTTTTGAAAATGTGAAGCGTTTCAATTCCCAAACCATTGCATTGAAATATTTAGACTTGTATAAAGAAATAACAGGGCAGAACTGATATGTGCGGTATCGCAGGCATATTTAATAATCAGGAACCCGTTCAGCCCGATCAGATCAGGCTCATGACGGATTCGATGCGTCACCGCGGCCCCGATGCCGTGGGATATTTTGCTGACAAAGAAATGGCTTTCGGACACCGGCGTCTTTCCATCATTGATTTATCTGAAACTGCCAACCAGCCTTTTGAAGATGCATCGGGCCGGTACGTAATTATTTTCAATGGTGAGATCTATAATTACCCGGAGATTAAACCACAGCTGGCTGATTATCCTTTTCGCACACACGGAGATACGGAAGTAATCCTGGCAGGATATATTCGCTGGGGCGCTGATTGCCTTTCACGTCTGCGCGGCATGTATACCATTGCAATCTGGGACAAACAGGATCGCGAACTATTCATCGCCCGCGACAGGCTTGGTGTAAAACCATTATATTATTTTCATGACGAAAAGCAATTCATATTCGCTTCAGAGATCAGGGCTATTTTAACCATCGGAAAAACAAATCGCAGAATTGATCAGACGGCGATAGCGGAATATTTCAGGTATCAGTCCGTCGGATTCCCCTTCTCTCCGGTGGAAGGAATCCGCCAGGTAGAAGCAGGCACCTGGATGCTTGTAAAGGACGGAAGGATTCAAATCCGGAAATACTGGGACCCTACTATAAAAAATTACAATTTCAAATTCACTGAAAAAAAAGATGTACAGAATAAAGTAAAAGAGTTAATGCTTCAGTCCGTCAGTCGCCGGTTAGTGAGTGATGTGCCTGTTGGTGCTTTTTTATCCGGTGGTATTGATTCCAGCGCCGTGGTGGGTTTGATGGTGGAAGCCGGTGATGTATCTCCGAATACATTCACGGTTTCATTCGATGAATCGGAATATGATGAATCCAAATACGCGAATATTATTGCGAAAAAATTTAATACCCGGCATACACAGGTCCTGATGAAACCTGAAGTGATGCTTGATGAACTGACGAATGCGCTGGATGCCATGGATACACCCAGCGGGGATGGAATTAATACTTATGTTGTTTCCAAAGCAATTCATAAAGAAGGAATTCGTGTCGCACTCTCCGGAGTAGGAGGCGATGAATTGTTTGTGGGATATCCCATCTTCGGGCATTATATTAATCTTCAGCAAAAAGACTGGATCTGGAAAGTGCCTAGGGCAGCAAGAAATAGTTTATCGGTATTACTGGGCAGTGGTGAAAAAAAAGACAGGATGCGACAGTTTCTAGACAAATCTTCACCAGCCATTGAAAATTCTTATCCCATATTGCGGCAATTGCTTTCACCTGCTGCGTTGGAGGATCTCACCCGGTTAAACGGACCAGGATCGGATACCCTGGCAAAACAGCTGATTTCAAAAAGATCGGTTCTTTCCAAACTCCCTTTTTATAGTCAGGTTACTGCCGCCGAATATCTTGGGTATACACAGAACACTTTGCTGAAGGATACGGATCAGATGAGCATGGCCAATTCACTGGAGATACGCGAGCCATTTTTTGATCAGGACCTGGTAGAATTTGTGATGTCTGTTCCCGATCAGTTTAAAGTGCCGCAATATCCAAAAAGTCTGCTCGTGGAATCTTTGAAACCTCTTTTGCCGGATGAGATCGTGCACCGGAAAAAGCAGGGCTTTGTTTTTCCATGGAATGAATGGATGAAAAAGGAACTCCGCAGTTTTTGTGAAACGAGGATCAATCATATGGCTCAAAGGGATTTTATTCAGGGTGATCATTTGAAAAAAACCTGGCAGTTGTTTTTATCGGGCGATACGAATATCCGCTGGCAGGAGATCTGGCTTTTTGTGGTGCTGGAATATTGGATGGAAAAGAACTCTGTTCAAGCGTAAAGCCGAAAACTAGTATAAGAGTATAAGAGTATAGGAGTATAAGAGTGGAATTCATAACCCATAACCCATATCTCATAACTCATATCCCATATCCCATATCTCATAACCCATAACCCATAACCCATATCTCATAACCCATAACACTAAATAAAGACTGAAACGTATTCTTCTTCTTACTGATTGGTATGAGCCGGGTTATAAAGCCGGCGGACCGATCCAGTCCGTACGAAATTTTGTTCTGGCATTGCATGATACATATTCGATTTCAATCCTGACAACGGATACCGATCTGGGTGAAACGAATCCTTATCCTGGAATTCCTGCCAATCAATGGATAACCCGTGAACCGGGTATCCGGATTTATTATGCTTCCAGAAAATCGCTGAGAGGCAAACTGCTCAGGAATCTTATTGACGAAGAAAAACCGGATTTTATTTATCTCAACAGCATGTATTCCTTCCGGTTCAGTATTTTACCACTCTTACTTTACTGGAGAAAAAAAATAAATGCACAGATCATTCTTTCACCCAGGGGCATGCTTCGTGAATCTGCTATTAAATTCAAAACTAATAGGAAGAAAATATTTATTAACCTGCTGAACTTTTTACAAATACCTGAAAGAATACATTTTCACGCGACAGACGAGCAGGAGAGAAAAGATATCGGCCGGTATTTTCCGCGAATTCGTAAACTGGATATGGTACCCAATTTTTCGGCGGGACTTCCATCAGAAACTTCACCCATAGAAAAAACTCCGGGCACCCTGCTTTGTGTTTTTATTTCACGGATCAATTCCATAAAAAATATTATTTTTTTTTTAGAGATCCTGGGAAAGGTTCCCGAGGATTTGCATATCAGGCTGGCTATTTATGGAGAAATAGAGGATGCTTCCTACTGGCAGGAAGCGCAAAAAATAATTCATTCACTTCCGAAGCATATAAAGATTAGTTATCATGGTCCGTTGCCCCATGCACAGGTAATGAATACGCTTGGTGCGCATCATGTTTTTGTTTTACCGACCAAAGGAGAAAATTTCGGTCACGCTATATACGAGGCGTTGTCTGCCGGAAGGCCCGTGCTCATCAGCGATAGAACACCCTGGCTCAAATTGAGAGAGAAAGAGGTTGGCTGGGATCTCCCGCTGGATGATCCTGCTGCCTGGCTTGGAGCCTTAAAAGAAGCGGCGGCATTTGATCAGGAGACGTACAATAACCGGAGCGCAAACTGCCGGCGATTTGTTCAGGAGTATATTGAAAAAGCGGATCTCAAAAACGAGTATATAAAAATATTCAGTTGATAATAATTTTGCGAACGCATTACATTTGACCATGCAAAGGGACTCAAAAATGAATTTATAAAAATAATTAGTTGATTTTTATTTTGCGTACACTTTACATTTGACCATGCAAACGGATCTTTCGAAGTATACAGTTGGAGATTATAAGGCAGGGCCGGGGTTTAAAGTTTTTACCTGGTACATAGTTAATTATTTTATTTTTTACAGCCGCATACCTTTTCCTTCCGGATTCAAAGTTATGTTGCTTCGACTCTTCGGAGCGAAAGTGGGTGAAGGAGTCGTAATAAAACCAAAGGTCAGAATTAAAAACGCCTGGAGACTGATCATAGGAAATTATTGCTGGCTTGGTGAAGAAGTGTGGATTGATAATATCGAAAATGTGGTCATCGGAAGTAATGTTTGTTTGTCGCAGGGCGCCGTACTGTTTACAGGAAATCATGATTATACGAAAACTAATTTTCCGCCAAAGTATGATAAGATAATTCTGGAAGACGGCGTCTGGATCTGTGGTAAAGCGGTTGTTTGTCCGGGTGTAATTTGTAAATCTCATTCCATATTGACGGTTAATTCTGTAGCAACAGGAAATCTGGAAGCGATGAAAGTTTACACAGGTAATCCTGCCGTGTACGTTAGAGACAGAATTATTAATTATTAATTATTAATTATTAAATATTAATTCCGGTCAACGGTCATCGGTCAACGGTCATCCAAAATGCTTGTATCCATCATCACAGCAACCTTCAACAGCGCTTCAACGATTGCAGAGACCATGCGTTCTGTTGAAGAGCAGGACTATCCACATATAGAACATATCATTGTAGACGGGCACTCGCAGGATGAGACGCTGGAAATTGTTCGGCTTTATCCTCATACGGCCACATTGATTTCAGAAAAGGACAAAGGGATTTATGATGCGATGAACAAGGGTATACGTACGGCAAAAGGGGATATTATCGGCATATTGAATTCGGATGATATGTATACAGATGCACAGGTAATTTCACATGTTGTAAAAGCATTTGAAGATTCGACGGTACAGGCCTGTTATGCAGATTTGCAATATGTGGATGAAAATAATACTTCACTGGTCAGACGGACATGGAAATCCGGTGAATATCATGAAAGATCATTTTACTGGGGATGGATGCCGCCCCATCCTACATTTTTCGTCAGGAAATCTGTGTATGAACGTGTAGGGCTGTATAACACGCAGATGCATTCGGCTTCTGATTACGAAATGATGCTGCGCATTTTTATAAAGGAAAAAATGAAGGTGGTCTACATTCCCCGCTTCATCGTTAAGATGAGAACAGGCGGTGTAAGTAATATGTCGGTCAGGAACCGCGTTCGCGGGAACAGGGAAGATCGCGAAGCCTGGCGTATGAACGGGTTGAAGCCTTATTTTTTTACATTATATTTGAAACCACTGCGGAAGATAACGCAGTTCTTAAAGAAATAAACATGGCTAAAGTTGCATTGATCACAGGAGTTACCGGCCAGGACGGAGCCTATCTCAGCGAACTGCTGCTGGACAAGGGATATGAAGTTCACGGCGTAAAAAGGAGGAGCTCTCTGTTTAATACAGACCGTATCGATCATCTCTACCAGGATCCCCACGAAAAACATATTCATTTTCGTTTGCATTACGGAGATCTGACCGATAGTACCAACCTGATCAGGATCATCCAGGAAACAAAACCGGATGAAATATATAATCTCGGGGCGATGAGCCATGTGCATGTGAGTTTTGAAACGCCGGAATATACCGCCAACGCAGATGGCATTGGAACACTGCGTTTACTGGAGGCCGTTAGACTGCTCGGTCTCGTAAAGAAAACAAAAGTTTATCAGGCATCGACCTCTGAATTATACGGACTGGTTCAGGCCGTTCCGCAATCAGAGACGACGCCATTTTACCCGCGCTCTCCGTATGCGGTTGCAAAACTCTATGCTTACTGGATGATTGTGAATTACAGGGAAGCATATAATATGTTTGCGGCCAACGGTATTTTATTCAACCACGAATCACCCTTGCGTGGTGAAACTTTTGTTACGAGGAAGATTACACGTGCTGTTGCGAAGATCGGACTGGGTCTTCAGGAAAAACTATACCTGGGAAATCTCAATGCACGTCGTGACTGGGGCCATGCAAAGGATTATGTGGAAGCGATGTGGATGATATTGCAACAGGAGGAGCCGGAAGATTTCGTCATCGCCACCGGTGTTACAACTACTGTTCGCGATTTTGTGAAAATGTCTTTTGCTGAGATCGGCATCCAGCTGGAATTTAAAGGGGAAAATGACAAAGAACATGCAGAAGTCATTTCCTGCTCAAATCCGGACTTCCAGATTAGGACCGGGAAAGTGGTGGTGGCCGTCGATCCCAAATATTACCGTCCTACTGAAGTGGACCTTCTGATCGGAGATGCAACGAAGGCATATAAAAAACTGGGATGGAAGCCGAAATATGACCTGCCCGCTCTCGTAAAAGAAATGGTCCACGCCGACGTACAACTCTTCCTCCGTGAAAAGATTTTGAAAGAGTCGGGGTTTGAGATAAAGAATCAGCACGAGTAGAGCAAGTGTGAGAGTGTGAGAGTGAAGTATAAGAGTATAGGAGTATAAGAGTATAAGAGTGGAATTCAAATCTCATATCTCATATCCCATATCCCATAACCCAAATCCCATAACCCATATCCCATATCTAATAACCCATATCTCATATCCCATAACTCATAATTAATAATACCCTTACGATTTGAGCTTTTAAATGGTAAACATTCTACCACATTATACCTACGAAGATTACCGCCTCTGGGAGGGTCGATGGGAGATCCTCGATGGGATCCCTTATGCGATGAGTCCGCCACCGTCAATGAGGCATCAATTAATCACAGGTAATATTATAGCGGAATTAGTAAATTCAGTCAGGAGTTCAAAATGCCGCGGGAATTGTAAAGTATATAATTTTATAGGTGTTAAAATCACGGAAGATACCGTGGTTCAACCCGACGCATCCGTAGTTTGTGGTGAAACGGGAAAACTTTTTCTTGATTTTCCACCTGTAATCGCGGTGGAAGTATTATCGCCTTCTACCCAGATTAAGGATCGGAACGCAAAATTCGACCGTTATCAGAAATTTGGAGTAAAGTATTATTTGATCGTTGATGTGGATATAAACCAGGTTGAAATTTTTCAGCTTTTGGATGACAAAATTTATCAAAAGCAATCTCCGGACAAATCAAATTCTTTTACCTTTCAGTTGACAGATCATTGCGGTATTGTTTTGTCGCTGGACAGGATCTGGGAATAATTCATGAACAAAAAAGATAAAATATACATCGCCGGTCACCGCGGCATGGTGGGTTCAGCCATTAAAAATAAACTGGAGCAGGAAGGCTTCAGTAACCTGGTGTATAAAACATCTGCTGAACTGGATCTCCGGAATCAGGAAGCCGTCCATTCTTTTTTTGAAAAAGAAAAACCTGATTATGTTTTCCTGGCTGCAGCAAAAGTGGGTGGTATTTTAGCGAACGACACTTTTCGGGCGGATTTCATTTATGAAAATCTGATGATTCAGAATAATATCATTTATGAATCCTGGAAATCAAAAGTTAAAAAACTTATGTTCCTTGGTTCATCCTGCATCTATCCGAAAATGGCTCCGCAACCTTTGAAGGAAGAATATCTGCTGACGGGGCTGCTGGAGCATACCAACGAACCCTATGCCATTGCAAAAATAGCGGGCATAAAAATGTGCGATGCATTCCGGTCACAATACGGCTGCAATTTTATTTCAGTCATGCCCACCAATCTGTACGGTCCGAACGACCATTATGATCTAAAAAACTCACATGTGCTTCCTGCCCTGATCCGTAAATTTCACGAAGCCAAAGTAAATAATGAACCATTCGTAACCATCTGGGGTACGGGTGAACCGAAAAGAGAATTCCTGCATGTAAGTGATCTGGCCGAAGCCAGTCTTTTTCTGATGGAAAATTATGATGAGCCAGGTCTTGTGAACGTTGGTACAGGCACGGATCTCAGCATACTTGAACTCGCTAAACTTATAGCAAACATCGTAGGATATAAAGGAGAAATCCGAAAAGACATTTCCAAACCAGACGGAACCCCACGCAAACTGATGGATGTTTCAAAAATAAAAGCGATGGGATGGTCAGCAAAGATTCAATTGGAGGAAGGGATTCGTTCAGTTTATGCTGAATACCTTGAATCGTTGGCGGTTGGCGGTTGACGGTTGGCGGGTCGTAGGATGGAGATCGAAATAAATGGAGTTCAACAATAATATATTACTAACTTATATAACGGCCAACCGCCAACAGCCAACCGCCAACGATTAACGGCCAACCGCTAACCGCCAACCGCCAACGAATGTTTGGATTATTTAAAAAGAAAGAAATAGAGCACACTGATTTATCGGGTCTGGTAGCAGATATGCATAACCATTTGATACCGGGAATTGATGATGGTGCGACGGATCTGGAATCTTCTATTGTGATGATCCGCGCCATGTATAATCTGGGTTACCGCAAATTCATTGCCACGCCTCATGTGCAATGGGAGATGTATAAAAATACCCATGAGATCATTGAGCATGGGGCACAACTTGTACGTGATCGTCTGGCGGAGCTGGAGATGGAGGTTGAATTCAGAGGCGCCGCCGAATATTTTCTGGACGAACATGTGGATGAGCTGCTGGAAAAAAATGTCCCCCTTCTTACCATCCATAAAAATCTGGTCCTGGTTGAATTCTCTTTTATTCGCCAGCCAATGGACCTGAAAGAAAAACTATTTCAGCTCCAGATTAAAGGGTACCAACCGATCATCGCTCACCCGGAACGATATTTATACTTTGGGGCACACAAAAACATCTACGATGAACTCCATGATATTGGATGCATATTCCAGCTAAACCTGCTGTCCCTCTGCGGATATTATGGGAAAAAACAGGAAGAACTAGCCCTTTATCTCATCAAAAAGAAATACGTAAGTCTTTTAGGTTCAGATCTTCACAACATGCGGCACATCAATATCCTCCGTGCCTCTTCCACCATTACCAATATTGTTAACCGATTGCTAGACGAAGGCGTTTTGCTTAATCCGTCTCTTTAAGCCTAAAGCCTTTTGTAAGCCTAAAGCCTAAAGCTTAAAGCCCAAAGCTTAAAGCCTAAAGCTTAAAGCTTAAAGCCTTTCATAAGCCTAAAGCCTAAAGCTGAAAGCTTAAAGCCTAAAGCCTTTTATAAGCCTAAAGCCTAAAGCCTAAAGCTTAAAGCTTAAATCCTAAAGACTAAACCCTTTTCAAGAGTAATATCTAAGGTCTAACCCTTATCTCCCAACGCTTACTTCAATCTTTCTTTTATCATTTTTTATTACCAACCTAATTATTTCCCAGTTTAGTTTTTTTCAATAATCAAATAGCTTTCGGCTTTGGGCTTTAAGCTTTAGGCTTTAATGTCATGACCGTATGACAAATAATTTAACAATAAGATTTCTCCGCTTGTCATTTTGCTGACATTCCGTCTTGGCATTATTTTTATCTTTATAATGTAAACTATTTGACACTATGGGTGCTCTTGAATTCAACCAGTTGCTGGTATCTAATGCTGAATTTTTGAAGCCGTTTGCAATCACTTTAACCAGGGATAGCGAGGAAGCGAAGGATTTATTTCAGGAAACATTATACCGGGCGATAGCCAATAAGGATAAATATAACGTCGGAACTAATATCAAAGCATGGTTGTACACGATCATGCGAAATATTTTTATCAATAATTACCGGCGTCGTGCAAAGCAGAAAACAATTTTTGATGCTTCTCCAAACGACTATCTTTTAAATAACAGTCAGTCGGCCGTAATTACAGGTAATGCAGAAAGCAATCTGCGTATTCGCGATATCCAGGGAGCCATTCATGGTCTGCCCGAAATATTCCGGAATCCATTCCTGCTCTATTTCGACGGATATAAATATCATGAAATTGCGGATATGCTGCAGGAACCTTTGGGAACGATCAAAAGTCGCATTCACTTTGCACGCAAGCTTTTGAAATCGCAGATACAGCAGTTTTAAACGCGTAACGCTTAACGCGCAACGCCCGACGCGAAACGATTAAAATATTTGTATATTAGTTTAGTAAGCACATCTATTAATTGCGTTCAGCGTTACGCGTTCAGCGCTAAGCTTAGAAGGAAATGCAAAATGAAGAAGTGATCCTGGTGAATGAACAGGATGAGCAAACGGGAACGATAGAAAAAATGGAAGCACACAGGAAAGCCCTTTTACACAGGGCTTTCAGCGTTTTTATATTCAACGGAAAGGGTGAAATGCTTTTACAGCAGAGAGCATTGGGAAAGTACCATAGCCCTGGTTTGTGGACCAATGCCTGTTGCTCTCATCCGCGTCCGGGAGAAGAAGTTGAAACGGCTGCCCTCAGAAGACTGAAAGAAGAAATGGGCATTGAAACTTCACTCAAAAAAATTTTTGATTTTATATACCGCACCGATTTCGATAACGGTCTTACCGAATATGAATTCGATCATGTATATATAGGTGACTACCCCGGTCTGCTTGAACCTGATAAAAGGGAAGTGAAAGATTATTGCTTTCGTACGATGGAAGATATTTCCCAGGATCTTATTCGCTATCCGGAGAAATATAGTTCGTGGTTTAAGATTGCGTTTCCACTTTTAAGCCGAAAGCTTAAAGCCTAAAGCCTAAAGCCTAAAACTAGTGTGAGAGTATGAGAAATTACAGCCAACCGCCAACCGCCAACCGCCAACCGTCAACGATCAATGTTCGCCGTAACCTGCTCAACAGTCTTCCCTTTCACTTTCGATCCCCGGTTATCGCGCGCCATGCGGGAGTAGACAGATATTTTTCTGTCGAAGAGAAATTTAAAAAGCAGGATTGTGTAAGAAGTATGATGCCCAAGCGTATTGTAATAGTCTCCGGCGAATTTTTTGATTTTAGGTAATTTATTCCAGGGAACAGAAGGGAAGTCATGATGCTCATTATGATAACCCACATTCAGGTTTACCGTATTCATCATACCATAATAACTCTTTGTTTCCTGATCACCATGTGTGAGAAAATGTTCCTGAATCCAACGGGCGCCGAGCGGATGAAGTCCTACAGAAAAAAAGAAACTCATGGTCATATAGGCAGTTGCTTTCCATCCGAAGAAATAAATAAAGAATGACATGAATGTAACCTGTATGATAATATTTACAATAGTCCATTTATCAATCAGGGAAACTTCTTTAATTTTTCCCGGACGTATCATCTGAAAAAGGGGATAGAATAAAAGCCAGAGTGCTTTTCCAAAACCTGAATTATTGATGAGTTTTGCTTCCCAACGATAAGGCATATCTGCATCCAGTTCTTCCACTCCCTGGTAGGAATGATGTTTCAGGTGATACTTCTGAAAGGAAATGGCACTGGGAAATACCAAAGGAAGATTGGCAATAATCGCTGCGATTTTATTGTAATAGCTTTTCTTAAAGAGCAGGTTATGGGCGGCTTCGTGAATACAAACGTAGAGCGTATGACTGGCAAATGCGCCTCCGAGGTAGGCAACCAGTAAAATAACCCACCAGGATGCGTCCCGCAGGAACCAGGACAGGGTGATTTGAAATGATACACAGAGCAGGATCACGCCAAAGGTCCAGGGATTTCGCCCGATCAGGGTTCTGATCTCGGGGTGTTTATGAATTATTTCCTTGGTTCTTGGTTTATGAGGCTCACTCTCGAAGCTCCACCGGAAGCTGTTCGGCTTGGGCATATCAGCATTATTGTACGGCAAATTTACTGCATATTTCGCCAATTAGCTAATGGTTAACAAACTTGGTTGGCGGTTGGCGGTTGGCCGTTGGCCGTATGAGTTACCGCTAACCGCCAACGGTCAACCGCCAACGTTATTTCGGTTTATACCTCGTCTCATCAAAGATCGTCCGGTCCGGGGTTTTCATGAGTTGTTCGGGAGACAGGTCGGGATGGAGGGATGCATATTTCTGAACGATTCGCCAGCCCACCCACTGGCCGATATTACCGGGAGATGCATCGGGCATTCCCTGGGTGTAGGGGGCGTCGCCGATATAATTTTTAATAAGGTCCGGTTCGAGGGAATAAAGATTTTGATCGAGGAAATAATTCCAGATCTGCCCTTCGTTCGCAAGGCACCATGTAAGTTGCTTTTCAGTAAAACCTGTTTTTAAACTGTCAGCCATTTCAGGTAAAAGCTGATCTGTCAGCCACCAGCTTTTTCCTTTTTCGACCATTTGTTCTATCAAAGGTTTTCCCTGGCTCTGATCAGGGAAGATATCTTCCTGAAGTGCTTTCATGCAATTCGGCACCACATATTCCGGTTCGAAACGTCTCGATATATAAACAGGAAAAAGTTCCTGTCCCTGGCTGCTCAGATAAAAAGGGAATTGTTTGCCGGCATATAGTTGTAAACCGATAGCCAGTGTATACCTGGTCAGCGCAACACCCGGTGCATCGAATGGTCCGATATAAGCAACCACTTTTGGAGGCAGATTATATTTTGGGAAATAATAATGTATATACTGAAATCCTTTCTGCAATCCTTTTTCAATAGGAGCCATTCCGCCAAAGGAGCCGAATTTAATATCCAGTGAATCCTTCACGGGCATATAACTGCTGATGAATTTGCGGAAAGCGAAATAAGCCTGGACACTCGTATCAGAAAGTGGGGCTGTACCCAAAATATTTACCGCGTAATCATTAATAAAATAAGGATATTGCCTTCCCAGGTCCAGAAGACCCTGCTCCACATGGTTGGTATCGATTGCAAACAATGCCTGGTCGAATCGTTCAATATGAACGCTAATGGAAATATTTGAAACGTCAGGGGTTTTTCTGCCTGTTTTGCAACCGGTAAAAAACAATAATAAAAAAGGGAATATTAATTTTTTCATCCGGATAGAAACGTATGTCGCTGCAAGTTAGTATTCCGGGCCTTAGCAGTAAATTTGCAACATGAAGATCGCGCTGGTTCAACAAAATTATCATATTGGAAATTTCGAATCCAATACTGAAAAAATCATACGGGGTATCCAGGCAGCGAAAGAAGGCGGCGCTGACCTGGCCGTTTTTTCTGAGATGTCTGTCTGCGGATATCCGCCCCGTGATTTTCTTGAATTTGATGATTTCCTGACCCGCTGTTATGCAAGTATCGATGCCATCAAACCTTACAGTACCGGCATCGGTGTGATCGTCGGTTCACCGGCAGCCAATCAGTATGCAAAAGGGAAAAACCTTTTTAATGCCGCATGGTTCCTGCATAATAATGAAGTAAAGGCAATTGCACATAAAACCTGTCTTCCTACTTATGATATATTTGATGAAAACCGCTATTTCGAACCCGGATTCGAATGGAATGTTATTGAGTTTCAGGGTAAGCGCATTGCACTGACGATTTGTGAAGACATCTGGAATCTTGGAGACAATCCTCTGTACCTGACATGCCCGATGGATCAGCTCATGCCCCAGCATCCTGATCTGATGATCAATATTTCTGCTTCTCCTTTCGACTATGATCATGAAGAGGACCGGCGGGCGGTGGTTCGCCAAAATGTACTCAAGTATAAGCTGCCGATGTATTATTGCAATGCGGTAGGTTCACAAACAGAATTAATTTTTGACGGGGGCAGTGTGGTCTATGATGCTTACGGCAATTGCACGCATCATCTAAAAGTTTTTGAAGAAGATTTCCAGATCATCGATACGGAAATAAAATACAGACCTGTAAATAAGCACCTGCCGCTTTTTACTTCTGCCTCCGTTTTAAAGCCTGATGAAATTATTCCTTATCTCACACGACTGAATAATATACGGGAGATCCATGATGCACTGCTACTGGGCATCCGTGATTATTTCGGCAAGATGGGTTTTCATAAAGCCATCCTTGGAAGCAGTGGCGGCATTGACAGTGCTGTTACCCTGGCGCTGGCATGTCGCGCATTAGGCAGCGAAAACGTACGCGCCGTTGCCATGCCCTCCGGATTTTCCAGCGGTCATTCGGTAGAAGATGCCCGGGCTCTTTCAAAAAATCTGAACAACCCTTTTGATATTATTCCGATCCAACCTGTGTATGAAAGTTTTCTTTCTACCTTAAAACCCATTTTTAAGGAGCTGCCTTTCAGCGTGGCCGAAGAAAATATTCAAAGCCGTACAAGAGGTAACCTGCTCATGGCCATCGCCAATAAATTCGGATATATACTGCTGAATACTTCCAACAAAAGTGAGCTTTCTACCGGATATGGAACCTTATACGGCGATATGGCCGGGGGACTGAGTGTAATCGGAGATCTTTATAAGATGCAGGTGTATGCACTGGCCCGGTATATTAATCAGGACGAAGAAATCATTCCCTTATCGATATTGAATAAGGCACCCTCTGCAGAATTGCGTCCCGATCAGAAAGATAGTGACAGTCTGCCGGAATATGATCTGCTCGACAAGATCTTGTATATGTATATAGAAAGAAGACAGGGTCCCCGGGAAATCATAGTGATGGGAGTTGACGAAACCCTGGTTAACAGGGTATTAAAACTTGTAAATACCAGTGAATATAAACGTAATCAGTTCTGCCCCATTATCCGTGTAAGCAGTAAGGCATTTGGTATGGGAAGAAGAATGCCGATTGTTGGGAAATACCTTTCTTAATTATTAATTATCAATTATTAATTATTAACGGTCTATAAACGTTGATCCCGGATTTTATAAACCAGAAATTAATAATTAATAATTAATAATTAATAATTAAATGAGTTATTTCTTTACCAGCGTCGTAGTAACGGTAGCCTGGAAACCACTAACCTGTTGTGTGCCGACTAGTACCAGGGTTGTGCCATCCCATGAGTTGATGAAATTTGCACTGCTCGCAATATATAATGTATCAGTGTTTGCAGAAAGGCTCCAGGTTCCGGTTGAATCAGAAGGAGGATTACATTTAACGCCCGTATCAATGAACTGGGCGGTTAGATTTGCATTCAGCTGGATTACATTATCCTGTTCGCAGGCTGGAAGAGAATCGTACAGATTTACGGTAACCCCGAATATGCTTCCTTTCAAGGCAATCAAATTATATTGTCCGGAAAAATTCTGTACTGTTCTTGCGTTTGATGGAGAATTATTGGATTTCTTACAGGCAAAGATTCCAAAAAATAAAGCCATTACTGCTGAGGCTACATACATTTTACGCATAATCTGATGATTTTATGAATGAGTGTAACTCCGTATCACTGCAATTATTGTGCGAATTTCAAAGTTAAAAGTAAAAATTAAAAAGGAAAAAGGAAAAAGGCGTAAAGTGCGTATGGGTTATGAGATATGAGATATGGGATATGAGAATTGAACTCCACTCCTATACTCTTATACTAGTTTTAGGCTTTAGGCTTTAAGCTTTAGGCTTGTAAGTGGAAATGTGAAGTAAATGTGAAAGAACTCATTCAACTGCTTTATATGAATGGACGGGATATCACGGCTCCTGATCCCCGAATTCATTATTTTTGGGCAAATATTATTCATTTGACCAGGTTCTCAGGTAAGCTCCTTATAACTTTTCCCAATCTAATTTTGATTTTCGCTTTATGCGTCAAGCCTAATGCCTTATGCCTTACGCCTTACGCCTTAAGCTTTACACTTTTTTAATTTATTATCACATGTATACGGCTGAAGACATCAGGATTTTAAACGAAAAAATACAGATCCAGGCAAGATTTGTTGACAAGCTGAGGGAAGAAATCGCTCACGTGATCGTGGGGCAGCATTATATGCTCGACCGCCTGCTGATCGGACTGCTCACCAACGGACATATCCTCCTGGAAGGGGTACCGGGACTTGCTAAAACACTTACCATCAAATCCCTGGCGCAGACTATTCGCGGAAAATTCAGTCGTATCCAGTTTACGCCCGACCTGCTGCCCGCAGATGTAATCGGTACCATGATCTTCAACCAGCAAAAACACGAATTTGTAGTGCGGAAGGGACCGATATTCGCCAATTTCCTCCTGACGGATGAGATCAACCGCGCACCGGCCAAAGTTCAGAGCGCTCTTCTGGAAGCCATGCAGGAAAAACAGGTTACGATCGGCGACAGCAGTTATATTTTAGAAGAACCTTTCCTGGTGCTGGCAACACAAAACCCGCTGGAACAGGAGGGAACTTATCCCCTGCCCGAAGCGCAGCAGGATCGGTTTCTGATGAAAGTGATTGTCACCTATCCTTCCAAACAGGAGGAGCAACTGATCATCCGCAATCATATGAATGGCATCCAACAACCTGTTCTAAAACAGGTCGTTTCCATTCAGGAAGTTCTGGAAGCACGCGAACTGACCCGTAAAATATATATGGATGAAAAACTCGAGAATTATATTCTCGATATCGTATTTGCCACGCGTAATCCTGAAAACTACAGAATGGAAAAATTAAAATCCATGATTTCATATGGCGGGTCGCCCCGTGCCAGCATCAATATGGCGCTTGCAGCCAAGGCCAATGCATTTCTGAATAAAAGAGGATATGTAATTCCCGAAGACGTACGCTCCATTTCAAAAGACGTGCTGAGACATCGCATTGGTCTGACCTATGAAGCAGAAGCAGAAAATGTGAATGCGGATTTTATTATTGATGAAGTGCTGAGGGCGATTCCGGTTCCTTAGTTGACAGTAGGCAGTTGACAGTTGACAGAGAGGCATAGATTGGTGGGTAATAAATTGGGTTAACGCATAAGATTATAGCATAAAATAAAATGCTATGACCAGTTATAAAAATTTGAATGTTTGGATTCTATCTATGAAGACAGTTAATGAAATATATAACTTAACTAAATTCTATCCTAAATCGGAGATATATGGATTAATTTCTCAATCTAACAGGGCGGCAGTTTCCATACCAAGTAATATTGCTGAAGGACTTGGAAGAAATCATAAGAAGGATACAATGCAATTTTTACATATTTCAAGAGGTTCTGCCTATGAATTGGAAACTCTGTTGAGTGTAGCCCTAATGGTTAATTTAATTGACCGGGAGAAGTATGATAAGGTTAGTGACATATTGGATAATAATATACGTGTGTTAAATGGTTTTATAAATTACGTAGAACAAAAATCAAATTAATTCTGTCAACTGTCAACTGCCTACTGTCAACTAAATGCTTACAGCACAAGAAATATTAAAAAAAGTCCGCGAGCTCGAAATAAAGAGCAAGCGTCTCACGCGACACTTGTTTACAGGCGAATACCATTCTGCTTTCAAGGGACGCGGGATGGCTTTTCGTGAAGTGAGGGAATATTATCCGGGTGATGATGTACGTTTTATCGACTGGAATGTATCTGCACGGTTCAACCATCCTTTCAGCAAATTATTCGAAGAAGAAAGAGAACTCACCGTAATGCTGATGGTGGATGTGAGCGGCAGTTCTTTATTTGGAACTTTGAAGGGCAGGAAAAAAGACCTCATCACGGAGATCTGCGCCGTACTTGCTTTTTCTGCTGTGAATAACAATGATAAAGTGGGACTGATTTTCTTCAGTGATAAAATCGAAAAATATATTCCTCCTAAAAAAGGACGTGATCATGTACTTCATATGGTGCGTGACCTGCTCATCACAGAACCTGCACATCACAAAACAAATATTTCACAGGCACTCAGATTTCTTAACAATACCCTTCGCCAGAAAACCATAACATTTTTACTCAGCGATTTCCTGGATGATAATTATGAGGAAGCCCTTCGTGTTGCAGGGAAAAAACACGACCTGATCGGGATCAAAGTGTATGATAAAATGGACATGGAACTTCCTGACGCCGGGTTGATAGAAGTGGAAGACGCTGAAACAGGCGCCATGATCTGGGTTGACACATCGGATTATACCCAGCGCAATTATTACCAGCAATCTTTTTTTAAAATGACAGAAATCTGTAAATCCCTTTTTCTTAAATCTGGCTCGGACCTTCTCCATATGCGTACAGATGAAGATTATGTAAAAATTCTACAGAAATTTTTTGTGGGTAGAAACCGACCAGCCTAGCCGATGGCGAAGACCCTCCCCTATATCGTTTGTATCGGGATCCTGCTTGCGGGCAACAGCCTGGCATGGGCACAGGAGACCCCGGTGATCAAGGCTTCCATCGATAAAAATGAGATCCTGATCGGGGAACCATTAAGGTTAAGCCTCGACGTGAAATCACCCATGGTGTCTGGTAACCAGCTGCCCCAGTTTGACAGCATCCGGCATTTTGAACTGATTGAAAAAGGAAGCAGGGATTCCTTGATTTCGGCTAGTGGTGCCAGTTATCATCTCGAATGGAAACTCACCAGTTTTGATTCGGGAACCCGCTACATCCCTTCTTTTGCAATTACGATCGGGAAACAGGTTTATAAAACCGATTCACTGGCAGTTGAAGTATCCTACGGTAAAATTGATACAGCAAAGGATTATCACGATATCAAAACTATCATTGATATTGAAAACCCTGACGTGAAATTCATTCCCTGGATTCTCGGAGCTGTTACATTGGTGTCGCTGACTTTATTTGTCTGGTTCATCCGCCAACGGTCATCGGTCATCGGTCATCCCTTGCTTGATGAACCTGACAACATTCGCATCTCGCCATTAGATGAAGCCCTCGCTTCATTGGATCAGCTGAAGAAGATGCTGCACGAGGATCCTTCATCAGTAAAAAAATATTATTCAGGAATACATGATACCCTCCGGATTTTTCTCAACAGGAAACTGGGTCTGATCACCATGGAAAAAACAAGTGAGGAACTGATTCATAATCTGAGCGACATGAGAATGGACAGGGATGTTTTTTCCAATCTGGCAACGACCCTGCGGATGGGGGATTTTGTAAAATTCGCTAAATATATTCCCGGACCTTATGAAAATGAAAACAACTGGGACGTTATACGATCGGCGATTGTATTAATAAATGAGAGAGGAAAATAAAGTATATGAGTATGGGAGTGCGGAAATGGAATTCGGTCATCGGTCATCGGTCATCCGTCATCGATTGATAAATTAAGTGGTGCATTAATGAAATATAAAAAATAGTGTTGTACGACTGGATCTCAAATATTCATTTTGCCAAACCATGGTTCTTTGCATTATTCGCAGTGCTTCCCCTGCTGATATATTTTTATCTGCGGCCGCCCATTCGTGTACAGGGAAGCTTGCTGGTTTCAGGCGTTAAGGCATTTGGCAATGGCAGAACATGGAAAACATTGCTGCGGCATATCTTATTTATTTTCCGCATGCTGGCCATCTCATGCATTATCATTGCCCTCGCACGCCCGCAAACTGGAAGCGAACAACAGCTTACCAGCGGAGAAGGAATTGATATTGTTTTTTGCCTGGATATCAGCGGAAGTATGCTGGCACAGGATTTCACCCCAAACAGAATGGAAGCGGCCAAACAGGTTGTATCGGAATTTATTGACAACCGCCCGACGGATCGCATGGGACTCGTGATTTTTTCCGGCGAAAGTTTTACGATGTGCCCGCTAACCACAGATCATGCTGTATTAAAATCCCAGTTGTACAATGTACAGAGTGGTTTGCTGGAAGACGGCACAGCTATCGGGTCCGGACTGGCAACCGGTGTGGAACGGCTTCGCTCTTCGGTTTCAAAAAGTAAAGTGATCATACTTCTAACGGATGGTGAAAATAATGGCGGTCTCGTGGATCCGAATTCAGCAAAAGAAATTGCAAAATCATACGGGGTACGTGTATATACAGTAGGTGTAGGTACGGAAGGATTCGCACCCGTGCCGGTTCAGACCAGCAGCGGTGTAATTATGCAAAGGGAGAAAGTAAGCATTGATGAAAAACTGCTGACACAGATCGCAAATGAAACGGGTGGAAAATATTTCCGTGCAACAGATAATGAAAGCCTGGGAACAATTTATAAAGATATCGACCAGCTGGAGAAATCAAAATTCCAGGTAACGACCTACACACACTATACTGAAAAATTCTTCCCATTTGTACTCGCTGCAGTTATGTTCCTAGTACTGGAATGGATATTGAGATTCACCCTATTCAGAAAATTTCCCTGATGCGCGCAAGAGTGTATAAATCCACCGGCAGCTGGTATACGGTGAAAACCGTTGAAGGGGATATCTATACGGCCCGAATAAAAGGAATTTTCAAAATAGACGGAATTACCTCCACCAATCCCATTGCGGTGGGAGACTGGGTGAATATTGATCTGGAAGAAGGCGGGGAAGAAGGTGGCATGATGATAACAGGGATCGGGGAAAGAAATAATTATATCAATCGCCAGTCACCCTCCAACAAATACCAGCACCATATCATTGCATCAAATCTGGATCAGTCACTCCTTATCGCTACCCTGAAAGATCCTAAAACATCCCAGGGGTTTATCGACCGTTTTTTGGTTGCAGGGGAATCCTATCACATTCCTTCAGTCATTATTTTCAATAAAGAAGATATTTACCGTACAAAGGAGATGGATCTTTTCAAAGAAAGAAAAGAGATGTATGAAGCAGCGGGTTACAAAGTAATTTTAATGAGCCTTGAAAAAAGAACAGGCCTGGAAGAAGTGGAAGAAGTTCTGCGCAATAAAACGAGTTTGTTAAGCGGTCATTCCGGTGTGGGAAAATCTACTTTTATCAATGCAGTGGTACCCGGTACGGAGCTTAAAACCCAGGACGTAAGCGGATGGAGTGGAAAGGGCATTCATACCACCACATTTGCTGAAATGTATGATCTGCCCTTATTGAATGCTCATATTATTGATACACCGGGCATCAGGGAATTCGGACTGGTGGATATTTCCAGGCAGGAACTTTCGCATTATTTTCCGGAGATGCGTGCCCGCCTGAATGATTGCCAGTTTAATAATTGTCTGCACATTAATGAGCCGGGTTGTGCCATAAAAAAAGCCCTCGAAGAGGGCAAGTTATCGTTAGACCGTTATGTGAGCTATGGCATGATGCTCAATTCTATCGAAGAGAAAAGCTATTAAGAAGCCAGCCTGTTGGCAGTGTGGATCAACAGCTTTCCTTCCAGGAATCGTGCTACTTCCACAACGGCATCATTGTCTTTTCTGGGCGCTTCACGAAATTTTCTTGGATAAATGGAAATGCCCGTATAGATATTATAATGCAGGGTGAGCACATGACCTTTGAAAGAAAAGTCCCACATCAGCGAATCAAAATCATCGGATTTGTGGTTGAAATTTACATCCAGGTCATCGGATAGGATGTTGGCGACTTCATAAAATCTTTTAAGACCGCAATCGTCGTCTATTACTGCTTCGGTACAACCGAAATCGGTGCGTAGGGTTAGGCTCATAGTGTTGGGATTTAACTGGTTTAAAAAAGAGTACATGGATTAAGCTTTAAATTTTGGGGGTTTAGGTAATTTTTCTCCGCTCAATATCCTTTCGGCACCCACGTTTCTACCGTTGGATGGACAACCATATTGAGCTTTACAGGAATAAACAGTGCTGAAAAGTAAACACAGCACAATTAAGCTGAGGAGGTTTTTACCTGTTTTCATTGGATTTCTTTTGACGAATTAAACCTACAAAAAAGATTCAGCAATTGCAATCCAGGGCCCCGAAACTCGATGAATAGCTTTAAATCTTCGATGAGACGACCATTGGATAACGCCTTTGGCTAATTATTAATTATCAATTATTTATTATTAATTGGAAGGCTTGAAAATTAACTCATAACCCATTAATAATCAATAATTAAAAATTAATAATTAAAAGCTTTGGGCTTTAGGCTTTAAGCTTTAAGCTTGCCTGAACCAATCCGCATAAAGGATATAATTATTGGCGATCCTTTCAATTTCTCCGTGTATAAGATCCTGGGGTATATCCTTAATCTTACGGGCAGGGATTCCTCCATAAATGACGCCGCGTTCAACCTTGGTATTTTCAAGTACCACGGCTCCGGCAGCAATAATGGAATTGCTGCCAATTTCTGCACCATCCATTATGACAGAGCCCATGCCGATCAGAACATTGTCCTGGATTGTACAACCATGCACAATGGCATTATGACCTATGGAAACATTATTTCCGATAACTGTATTTGCTTTCTGATAAGTGCAATGTATTACACATCCATCCTGAATATTTACTTTGTTTCCAATCCGTATACTATTCACATCACCGCGTACTACAGCATTAAACCATATGCTGCAATCATCCCCAATTACCACATCGCCGACGATCGTAGCATTGGGCGCTATATATACATTTTTTCCAAATCCGGGCGAAATGCCTTTTACAGGAAGAATGACAGGCATGATTTATATTTTGAAGTTATACTAAGTTAAGCTAAAAGCTTAATGTTTAAGTTGACTGTAGGCAGTTGACAGTTGACAGTTTGGTTGGCACTATATTGCATGTATGTTCAATGAAATATTTGTCTGCCAACTGTCAACTGCCTACTGTCAACAGAAATGAATCAACGCGAACTCTTTTACAAACACATAGCTCAAACATCCCCGACTCCCCTGGCGCTGGAGATCGTTCATGCGGAAGGGCTCTATCTGACTGATGCATCAGGGAAAAAATATCTGGATGCGATAGGTGGAATCAGTGTTTGCAATACAGGTCACCGTCACCCTGAAGTTATTCAGGCCATCCGCGAACAGGCGGATCGATATCTGCATATTTTGGTGTACGGAGAACTGATCCAGAGTCCCCAGGTTGAATATGCACATTTTCTTGCTTCATACCTGCCTGAAAATCTTCAGTCCGTTTTCTTTACTAATTCAGGAACTGAAGCGACAGAAGGCGCCATGAAACTTGCCAAAAGAGTTACGGGTAGGACGGAGATCATTGGATTTGAAAATTCCTATCATGGATCCACGCAGGGAGCTCTCAGCCTGATGGGAAATGAATACTGGCGAAATGCATTCAGACCTCTGTTGCCGGCTGTTTCGCATCTGAGATACAATAACAAAGAGGACCTCGATAAGATCACCAAAAAAACAGCCTGCGTGATAGCTGAAACCATTCAGGCAGAAAATGCTGTGATCAAACCGGCATTCGAATGGATGAATGCCCTGCGAAAAAAATGTGATGCAACGGGCGCCCTGCTCATCCTGGATGAGATCCAGGCAGGTTTTGGAAGAACAGGATCTCTATGGGGTTTTGAACAATACGGGATAGTACCGGATATTATTTTATTGGGCAAAGCACTTGGAGGCGGACTTCCGCTCGGCGCTTTTATAGCTTCAAAATCGTTGATGGATTCTTTTACATATCAGCCAGTATTGGGTCATATCAGCACTTTTGGAGGTCATCCGCTCAGTTGTGCCGCAGGACTCGCTGCCATGAAAGTATTGATGAAAGAAAATCTGATTTCAACCGTTTCAGAAAAAGAAAAACTATTTCAAAAATTGCTGATTCATCCTTCTATAAAATCATTGCGTACAGCGGGTCTGCTAATTGCCGTGGAATTTGAAAACTTTGAAATCAATAAACGCATTATCGATGCCTGTATCAGTGATGGACTGCTCACAGACTGGTTTTTATTTGCTTCAAATTGTCTGCGAATTGCACCTCCACTGATCATATCTTCCGATGAGATTGAAGAAATCTGCCGGATTATTCTGCAGAATCTTTAGTTCAGGAATTTTTTGAATGCTGTGATTCTTTACTACTATTCTCCCGCAGGTTCGGCAATACGAATGTAATAGCCATGCCTAAAAGATTATGAATCCTAACAAAACGATAACAATCCTTAAGGGTTGGTATTTTAAACCAAAAGAGATGATACCGGTCTATTATATGTATCCGGTATTCTGGAAAAATGAAATATAGTTTAACAATTAAAAAATACTAAAATGAAAACTCTATTTACCCTTTCAATGCTGATACTTATTACAGTTGCCAGTATAGTCAGTTGCAGGCTATTCATGAAAGCTCACTATGACATGTCAGCCCTTCTTACACTGACAAGTTATGTATCGATCATTTTATCTGTATACATAATCAGTAATAAAAAAGTAAGGCTATCCTAGTCGAATACTATTTACCAATTAATCGGTCATTGACAATTTTTAATAACTGGTCTTTATAGTTATTACCGATAGGGATATTATGGCTGCCAATAATTATTTCATTTCCTCTGAGCGAAGTAATTTTTTCCAGTGAAATAATATAAGATTTATGAATTCGCAGAAATTTATTTCCCGGTAATTGTTCTTCAAGGGATTTAATGGTTAACAACGCCATTAATTTCCCTTTTTCTGTGTGAATTGTCATATAATTCTGACTCGCTTCTATATATAAAATATCACTGAAGAATACTTTCTCATAACTGCTGGCTGAACGGATAAAAAAGAAGTCCTTCCTGCCTGAGGTAGTTTCGTCTTCTTTAAATTCAAGCATGTCCCTGGCGCGGTTAGCGGCCTTCATGAATCTTTCTGTAGTAATTGGTTTAACCAGATAGTCAAGTACATTCAGTTCAAACCCTTCCAGTGCGAAATTCGGATAAGCCGTAGTGATGATAACCAGTGGCCTGATTAAAAGAGTTTTCAGGAAATCAACACCCCGCATACCAGGCATCTGAATATCCAGGAACATGAGATCAATTTTTTCATCAGACAAGATTTTGTTGGCTTCCAGGGCATTCTTACATATGGCCGCGAGGTCAAAGATCCCGGCATCTTTTACCAGTTTTTCCATACCCTCCCGGGCAAGTGGCTCATCATCTACAATTATACAACGGATTGTCAAGGAATTTTTATAGTTAATGACACAAAATATGTTTCATCATCCTGTTTAATGATCAGATCATGTTTGTCAGGATAAATTAATTTCAATCTTCTCTTCGTATTATCCTGGCCAATCCCGCCTGCCGGATTTTTGGATTGCAGGGAACTTCCTTTATCAAATGAATTTCTGACAATTAATTTTAGTGATCGATCCTGGTAATTCAATGATATATCCACAAAATTATTTTTCTCGGAAAAATTCGAAATATGTTTAAAAGCATTTTCAACAAATGGAATGATCAGTAAGGGTGAAATTAGAAAATTATTTACGGAGGGGCTTATATTATATTCAATAGATAAAGCCGATCCTTTCCTTAGTTTTTCCAGTTCGATATAATTGTTCAGATATTCAACTTCTTCTTCGACCGGAACCTCGGCAAAGTTGCATTCATACAACTGGTAGCGCAGCATATCTGAAAATCTGGCTAAAGTAGCCTTTGCCAGATCAGGATCTTTTTCTATTAAAACATAAATACTATTGATGGCATTGAATAAGAAATGAGGATTGGTTTGTGCCTTTAGAAATTTTAATTCATTTTCCGTTTTTTCTTTTTCCAGAATACTGTTCATTTTCTGTGCCTGCACTCTTTCCTTAACAATCCTGTAGGAAATAAATATCAATGTTGTAGAAAATTCGGCCATCAGACTGTATAGAAAATAAGCGCTGAAACTGATTTGATATGACCCTGCAGTAAAAAGGGAATGAAATACGGTGAACATGCCCGCAGTAATGAATAATGCCCCCAGCAGGATAGAGACAAAAACTGAAATTATAAAAACGGCATATTTCTTTTTAAAGAAGAACCGTGGTACCAAATAGTAAATGCTGAAATATCCAATGCCGGCCTGACCTATGAAATATATGGATGTTGCCAGGATTGCTTTCCAGGCATGCGAACCATAGTCGCGCATCGAAAGATTTGTCCAGAAGACAAAATAAGCGATCCAAAAAAAGACATGATGAAGTTTATATTTAAAAAACCAGGACATATTTTATGTTGATCGGCTAAGTTATTCTTTTCAGAGAATCAGAAGGAAAAATTGGATGAAACGGTGGTTATAACAGGCGAAAGCAGGGATTTGATCAACAACTGTTATAATTTGTCTGTTTGCTTATGAATAGAAGGAGTTTTACTCATTATTCTTTGATCGTCCATATAATTCATCGTTACGTCAAATCGATTGGAATTACCCCGGGGTTTGTTCTTCATTTGTATTCAAAATAAATATATGAAACACAAAGAAAGAATTATGAACCCTGTATTTCGGATAACTGTTTTATTGAGTTGTATGACATTATCCCTCCTGTTTTGTAAATCAATTTTTGCCCAAAAAATTATTCCCAATCCTTCATTTAGCGTTATAAGAACAGGTACGGGAAGGCCGATGATACTTATTCCCGGATTATTTTGTTCCGGAAAAGTATGGGACGAGACAGTAGCACATTTCAAAGGGCAATATGAATGTTTTGAAATTACCCTGCCCGGTTTTGCTGGTCAACCCCCTATACAATCGGACAGTATTCTTAAAACAATTGTAAACCAGCTCGCTGATTTCATAAAAATGAATAAATTGAAAAACCCCGTAATTGTCGGACATAGTCTGGGTGGTTATGTTGCCCTGGATCTCGCTTCTTCGTATCCACAGCTGGTAGGTGATTTGGTCATTGTCAGCAGTGCTCCGTTTTTACCGGCAATGTCCATGTCGGCAGATATTACTGTTGACAGTTCACGAAAAATAGGACTGCAGATAAAAAACGGTATGAAGGATCTGACAGCTGAACAGATAGGGCAATATCAAAAATTTACCCTTCCAATGATGATCCATGATTCAGCAAAGATTTCGCTGGTAGCAGGAATGGCTGTAAAATCAGACCCTCTTACCCAGGGTGAAGTGATGTATGAATTATTCAGCATTGATCTAAGGCCCGAAATGAAGAATGTAATCAGCCCGGTTTTAGTATTGGGAGACTGGATTAGTTACAAGAAATATGGCGCAACACACGAATCAGTTCTTAAGAACTACACAGATCAATTCAGACTGGCAAAAAATCTAACCATCTCAATCAACGACTCGTCAAATCATTTTATCATGTATGACGAACCGCAATGGGTTTATCAGCAAATGGAAGATTTTCTTAAACATTAAAAACCCGCTCAGCGGATCATGCTTTCAGGGATATTTGGAGCAGGTGTATTAAATATGTAATAAGATCAAAATATAAAATTCATAATCAGGTCTGATCTGATCCTAAAATGTTCGATCTTGGGCAAAATAGGCTGCGCTCAAATCTACACCGGGGCTTTCATTAAAAAGGAATTCAGAGATTTTTATGATTAAAAAGATCCCTTATCGGCAACGCGTGCTGATTTTGTTATTCTTCCTCATATTAATTACTTATCTGGACAGGGTAACAATTTCTTTGGTAGGTGTGAGGATAAAAGCTGCATTTCACTTAAGTAATACGCAATTCGGATGGGTAGTGGGTGCATTTTCGCTTGCCTATGCATTATTTGAGATTCCGTCGGGAATGCTGACTGACCGGATAGGACAGCGTGCCGTATTCATACGTATTGTTTTAATGTGGTCTTTGTTTACCGCACTAACCGGCATGGTAACAGGTATGACTTCGTTGCTAATAATCCGGTTTTTATTTGGCATTGGGGAATCGGGCGCATATCCTACCAGTTCGAGTACTATTGGCCGCTGGTTCCCGTCTGCTGAAAGAGGCAGGAGTATGTCGGCTCTATTTATCGGACAGAATGCGGGCGCCGCTGTAGCTCCTTTGATCGTTGTACCCATTGCTATACATTTTGGATGGAGGGCTCCTTTTTTTGTAAATGGTTTTATTGGTTTGATTTGGGTGATCGTCTGCTGGTCATGGTTTCGGAATGAGCCTTCCCAGATGAAGGGCATTTCAAAAGAAGAAGTTATGTTAATAGAGGGAAAAAGAAAATTCCTGCAGCATAAAGATCCATTTCCATGGCTCGCCGTGCTGAGTGACTGGAGAATCTGGGCTGTATTGATTGGGTTTTTCTGTTCACAATGGGGTTTGTATTTTTTTGTA
>Ga0206912_1072_pt1 | contig 30193 bp, 31 predicted proteins | sample Alteio_BWOrgHeat_75_FD_152933 | JGI IMG/M metagenome (GOLD analysis project Ga0206912, IMG submission 152933) | Enriched cells from forest soil in Barre Woods Harvard Forest LTER site, Petersham, Massachusetts, United States -... | ecosystem: Environmental > Terrestrial > Soil > Temperate forest >... | reverse complement strand
TCCCCGGTTTTATCATTCCTTCGTGCGCCCGCATTTCGATTCATGGGACAAAATTTTGGGTAATTTCTCGGTATTATAGCTTGAGGATCCTGCGGAAAATTCAGCTGCATTCCAGGATTAAAAACCACATCTACTTCATCAATAACGCCATAACGAATGGCATTCAAATGTTGTTTCTCTAATGATCTTCCAAATCCAGGCACTATCTGATTGAGTTTATCATAGGCTAATCTAACTAACGTTTTATAATTAGGATTGCCAATTGCTTGGTTTAACTTAAAATTATAGCGATTAAGTTTATATCCCATATATTGAAGTGTCAAATCACCTTCCTCGAGGATGTTCTTAGACCACTTATCCAACTTAGCTTGAGCCTCCAGTCTTTCCGAGGAAGAGCCTTGCCGGGTTTGCTTTTTCCATTGGCTAATGATAGGAAGGTTTCCATCAATATGGTTCATATCTGTCTCCTATTAAGTTTACTTGTCGCCTCTAATCAACGCTTCCGGAGAAAGGCAAGAAAACTTCGTTTTCCTAAAGTTTAAAAATTAATTATATCTTAATTGATAATATTAAGTCAATATAAAATTATTTAATTCGAGGTAATTTCAAAACAGTGTAAAACACAGAACGTTGTCTAGTTCCAGATGTTGTATTTAATGGTTCCCCGCCATATCGGCTGCAGCTGACGCTGCACCCTCCGTGCGGGGGTAGCCTCGCAGCTCGCGCTGCTCGGGGTGCGGTGGATAGCCCGCCATATCGGCTGCAGCTGACGCTGCACCCTCAGTGCGGGGGTAGCCTCGCAGCTCGCGCTGCTCGGTTTGCGGTGAATGCATCCCCGTCACTTTGGCTGCAGCTGACGCTGCACCCTCAGTGCGGGGGTTCCAAAGATTGGATGAGCGCCATCCCCACGGCACGGCTATCTGATGACTCAAGCAGGTCATTTTCTTGGTTCCAATTCTAAAAGAAGCTCTTACTTCCCTCGTTTGACTGGTCCGCTGAACACTTACTTCTCCTTGAGTAGATCTAAAAACTTTTTGTTAATAAATAACTTATCTCTACCCACTTTCATCTCTACTAAAACATCAATATCGCAAAGAATTTTTAGATATTTTGACGCCGTGAATCTGCTTCCCAAGCGTTGTTCAACAATATTGCCAATGCGAACATAGGGTTGAACAAAAAGCAATTCGATCAGGTCTTTATTGTATACAGCAGGTGCTGTTCTTTGGACATAAATGCAGGTATCATTAATTAATTTTTGTATTGCTAAAATTTTTCTGGTTGTCCATTTGGCGGTTTCACGCACAGCTTCGAGAATATAAAGTACCCATTCGAGCCAAGCTTGATGCGTAGTCACACGTAAAAGATTTGAATAATAGCTTGATTTATGCTGAATAATGTATTGGCTTAAATATAAGATGGGTGTATCCAGTAAACCCTTATCGATGAGATATAAAAGATTGATAATGCGTCCTGTACGACCATTACCATCTGTAAAAGGGTGGATGGCTTCAAATTGATAATGTTGCACAGCTAATTTGATTAGGGGATCGATGTTGTCTTCTTGATGCAAGTAGTTTTGCCAATTTGTAAGAAGTGTTCGTAATAGATCTTCTCCCTCTGGAGGAGTGTAGATGTGTTTTTTTGTTGCGTCATTAACAAGTGTTGTTCCAGGTAAATTTCTGATATCTGCATCGATTTCCCGTATAATGCTGCAAATTTCACAAATCGTTGCAATGCTTAGAGGGCGTTTCTTTATCGAATTTACTCCTTGATACAGGGCGGATCTATAGCGAAGAGTTTCTTTTATTTCTGGAGCAACCGATAATGATGTACTATCAGCGTATTTAAAAAGATCATCAGTTGTAGTGACAATATTTTCTATAGCTGAACTTGCTTGTGATTCTAGTAGTGGTATACTGTTGATTAAAACGGTTTGATTTGGGATAAGTCTTTCGGCCATTTTTAACTTAGCCAATTCTTTGTGAGCTTCGATGCATGCCTTTAGAATAGTTGGCGTTTCCAAATCGTTTTTAGGGGGTAGAAGGGGGAGGGCATTAAAAGGTTGATCGGGATTAAAATGCGACATATGTTGAAAATCTCGTAAAAACTGAGCCTATTTTTGGGATATGTTGATTTGCTCAACATGTTTTTAGAATATGTTGAAAATTTATGAAAAAGTCAACATGTTTGTCGACTCCTTGCTAAGCTGCACCCATAGGGAGGCGCTAGACCTTTCAAAAATATGACGCTGCACCCTCAAGTGGGGGGGGGGCTCGCAGCTCGCTCGGCAAAAATTATGCTTCTACAATACTTATAATTCAAAAACAAGTTTATTTTAATATCAATATATGATAAAGTTCGATTTTTAAATTAACTAATGGTTGGGGTTTATGCAAAGTCTTGGTCCTTATATGGGAAGATTATCAGACGAAGTCTTCAATCTTATTTTTTCAAAACTTCCGCTAAAAAATAGTTTTGCTGTCCCTTTTATTTCTCGCTATTTTAGCCAAATGGACCGAGGCGAGGAAGTTAGACTTCGCTGCGAAAACTTATCCGTAGCTGATTATACCTTTTTAAAAAGGTGGAGATATGCTGCCCCTCCCTTCTTTTCTCCCTTAATCTTGAAAGTGCACTGGACAACGAATCCAATTCTATGGCAAACGCCTTCCAGTCATCTAGACCCTATTGATTTAATCAAGGAGTTTAAAGATTTTATATCCGCCTATAACCATTTAAACAGGAATTTGAGAGGAGAGCCACGATTGATTGCCGAAGCCCATGAGAAAGCAATGGCCTGGCAAGCTAGGCTAAAGCTTTCAAATAATTTGTGGATTTATCGTGGAATCATCGATTTGTTAGAAGGTCGAGGCTCAGCTGGAATTCAACAGCTACAAGCACTTGCCACAGAATGCCCCCTTGCGCAATACGTGCTTGGCGTGGCGTATGCACAAGGGTGGGGAGTCGAAAAAAATGAAGAAAAAGCAGTAGAATGGTTAAAGTTAGCCTCGGATAATAATGTTTCTCATGCCCAATTTCTCCTAGGAGTAAGATATGTAGAGAAAAATCCATTGCAGGCAGCGATTTTGTTTCTTTGCGCGGCGCTTCAGAACCATCGCGAAGCAAAGACCCAGCTGGCTAGCATGTACAAGAAGGGTTTAGGCGTGGACGCGGATAAACGGATAGCAGCGCACTTGTACCGATCGGCTTCTAATCAAAATGATAAGTTTGCGCAATATCATTTGGGCAAATTTTATCTCAAGGGAGAGGGGGTCGAGAAAGATTATTCACAAGCTTTACACCTCTTTTGGCTTTCAGCTCAGCAAGGCTTTGCTCCAGCCCAAGAAAAGCTTGCTTACATGTATGCAAATGGCCTTGGCACGCAAAGCTGCGCTAGTTAACTAACGGTTGGTTTATGCAAAGTCTTGGTCCTTATTTTGGAAGAGTGCCCCGAGAAGTCATCAATATTATTGTTTCAAAACTTTCGTTAAAAGACAGTTTTGCTATCCGATTTATTTCTCGCTATTTTCGAGACATGGACCGCAGTCTGGAAGTTAGACTCCGCTGTGAAAACTTATCAGTGGCAGACTATACTTTTTTACGTGAAAAGTGGGCCTCCAAATTGAGCAGTTCGCTAATGGAACGCGCCCATTCCCCCTTTTTTCCCTTGATCTTGAAAGTGTATTGCACGAGCAATTTAGTTTTATGGCAAACCCCCAATTCAAGAAGACTAAACGCTACGGGATTAATTACAGATTTTAAGAGTTTTATTTCTTCCTACACTAATCTAACTGCCAACCATATCAGGGGGGTATCTCCCTTGATCTCGGAAGCGCAAGAGATTGCCAAGGCCTGGCAGGCAAGATTAAAGCTTCCAAACGATGAATGGATTTATGCTCCTACATGTTGTGGCGAGATATTTAGAAGGGCATGGATAGAGACGAGAAATCCGTTGCATTGCACCTATCTTGGAATCACTGAACTATTAGAGGGTCAACAACCAGCTGGAATTGAAAAGCTACAAGAAAATGCTTCGAGATGCACTATCGCACAATATGTCCTTGGAACAGCCTATAAAGTCGGTTGTGGTGTCGAAAAAGACGAAAAACAAGCGGTAGAATGGTTAAAGCTAGCGGCCGAAAAGAATGATCCTCACGCCCAACTGCTCCTTGGAGAAATGTATGAGAATGGGCAGGGAGTAGAGAAAAATCCACTAAAAGCGGCGCTAATCTATCTTTGCATGGCTCTTGAGAACAATCGGGAAGCAAAAAGCCATTTGGGCACTGCGTACGACAATGGTGTAGGGGTTGACAAAGATAAAAAGCTAGCGGCGCATTTGTACCGATTGGCTGCCAATCAAAATGAGATGTACGCACAATATAATTTAGGCTGCCTTTATCTAAATGGAGAGGGAGTCGAGAAAAATCATTGGGAAGCTCTACAACTCTTTTGGTTTTCAGCTGTACAAGGCTTGAGCTTGTCACAAACGCATCTAGGCTACATGTATGAAAAGGGCCTTGGCACTGAGAAAAACGAAAAGGAAGCGGTGCGTTGGTATCGATTAGCTGCTGAACAAGACGAAATATTAGGCCAAGAACGCTTAGCTGTGATGTATTTTGAAGGACGAGGTGTTGAAAAAGATGACAAGGAAGCGCTTGTTCGGTTTGAACGCGCTGTTGCAAAAAAGAGTGCAAGAGCGCAATATTATCTTGGGATCATGTATGAATTCGGTCGCGGAGTCCAAAAAGATGAAGCGAAAGCGGTAAGATATTATAAACTTGCCGTGGAGCAAAAAGATGTTCAAGCGCTAAACACTTTAGGCCTGATGTATTACATGGGACGAGGGGTTGAAAAAGATGACAGAATGGCAGCAGAATTATTTAAAGAAGCAGCACTTAAAGAGCATGTAACTGCCCAATCTAACTTAGCTTACATGTATGCACATGGACATGGTGTGGAAAAAAATATTCCCGAAGCAATCTCTTGGTACAGACGGGCTGCAAAGCAAGGTTGCGTTCTTTCTCACCTTTGTCTTGGAATCCTTCTTCCATCAGGGGAAGAAGCCAGTCGTTTCTTTGAGGAAGGAAGGAAAAATCTCAACGACGAGATTCTCGCCATGCTCAATGCGCATCCCTCTGATGACCTAACTAAACAAATCCTCGCAAAGCTGCGCTAATCTCCTTTTCCTTGAGTAAATCATGAGTTGCCGATGAGGACACCGGCCAGGAAAACCAGGATGCCACCTAACAGGACTTGCACGACAGCCGAGAACGCTGGCGTGTCCATATAGCGGTGGCGCACCCAAGAAATGGCAAAGAGCTCAATGACCACTACGCAGAAGGAAATAGTGAGAGCTAAAGTGAAATGGGGAATGAGGAATGGCAACGTATGGCCGATCCCACCGAGCGCTGTCATCAATCCGCAAATACTTCCCCGAATCCAAGGATGACCCCGACCTGTAAGAGCCCCATCATCGGAAAGAGCTTCGGCAAAACCCATGCTGATTCCTGCGCCAACTGATGCAGCCATCCCAACGAGAAATGCGGCCCAAGTGTTGTGAGTGGCGAAAGCTGCTGCGAACAGGGGCGCCAGTGTTGAAACCGAGCCGTCCATCAGACCAGCTAAACCCGGCTGGACAATCTGTAGCAAGAAAAGGCGACGCTGTGATTCTGATTCCTGAGCCCGTACATTATCGCTGATATTCTTTTGCTCCAGATCCTCCGCGCGGGTTACGTGCACTTGTTCTGCTTGACCTAAATCATCCAGCAACTGGCGGATACTCGCGTCTTGCGTGCGCTCCGCGGCCTTCTCATAAAATCGGCACGATTCCATTTCCATGGCACCGATTTGTTTGCGGATTTTTTCTAAATTAATGGGCTGGTAGAGCCAGATGGATTTGCGTTCGATGAAACCTTTCACGTCTTGGCGGCGAATGAAGGGGATGTGTTCGCCGAATTTCTCACGGTAAAGGTCAATCAGCCTCCGTCTGTGGTTGGATTCTTCGAGCTTCATGCCATCGAACATAGCGGCCGAAGCGGGAAAGTTTTTTCGGATAGCTTCGGAAAGATCGGCGTAAAAGTGCTCGTCCTCTTCCTCAAGCGAAATAGCGAGGGCCAAAACCTCTTGTTCATTAAGTTGATCGAAATTTTTCATAGCCAATAATTAAATCGTTTAATAAACCACATTTTTACAAGTTGCACAAGCGCACAATAGCAAATCAAAGTAGCGACTAACCAATAGTAATAATCTGTGGGCAAAGGTACCATGTCGAGGGTTGCGCCTACAAAAGTATAGGGAATATAAATCCCGACCGCCATGATAAAAACCGTCGTTAAAATCAGCGGGAGAGAGGCAATGCTTTGAATAAATGGAATTTTCCTTGTCCTAATCATATGGACGATTAATGTCTGCGACAAAAGCCCTTCCACAAACCACCCTGTTTGAAATAAAGCCTGCTTCTCAATCGAATTGGCTCCGAAAACAAACCACATGACTGCAAATGTCGTGTAGTCAAAAATCGAACTGATGGGTCCAATATAAAACATAAATTTTGCAATTCCCCCAGGTTGCCACTTGCGCGGCTTCTCTAGGAATTCGCGATCGACGCTATCAAGAGGAATGGTAATTTGAGAAATATCGTAGAGCAAATTTTGAACGAGCAATTGAAGAGGCATCATAGGCAAAAAAGGCAGTAGGATACTGGATCCTAAAATGCTGAAAACATTGCCAAAGTTTGAGCTGACCGCCATCTTAACGTATTTGATAATATTTCCGAATGTCTTACGCCCTTCGAGAACGCCTTCTTTAAGAAACATCAAACTCTTTTCCAGCATGATGATATCGGCTGATTCTTTTGCAATATCCACAGCTGTATCGACAGAAATTCCCACGTCAGCTTCGCGAAGCGCCGGCGCGTCATTGATCCCATCACCGAGAAAACCGACGGTGTGGCCATTAGCTTTTAGCATAGAAATGATTTTGGCTTTTTGTAGGGGAGATAATTTTACAAAAATGGTCGTTTCATCCACCTTATCTTTGAGCTCTTCGTCGCTCATGTTGTCAATTTGATGTCCGTTCAAAGAATGCTCGACACTTAATCCGACCCATTTGCATATTTTTCTTGTGACAATTTCATTATCCCCCGTCAACACCTTAACCTGAACTTGTAGTTCCTTTAATTGAGCTATAGCGGCCTCTGCGGTTTTTTTGGGAGGATCGAGAAAAGCGAGAAAGCCGAGCAGCACAAGCGAATCTTCATCTTTTGCTTTATATTCCTTGTTAGGGATAGCTTGGATTTCTTTATAGGCGACTGCCAGAACACGCAATCCATCCTCATTCATTTCATCCCTTAATTTCTGAGATTCCTTCTTAAGTTGCTCTGTAAAGGGAACCACCTCGCCATTAAAGCGCGCGTATTTGCAGACCTCCATCATTTCTTCGACAGCTCCTTTGCATATCATCAGATGGACCTGCGGGTCTTTTTCTACGATGACGGACATCCTACGCCTGGTAAAGTCGAAGGGAATCTCGTCTACCTTAGGGAAATTTTCGAGATGCAATTCGCGTTTGATTTCTGCATGATCTAAAACTGCGACATCCAAAAGATTTTTTAAGCCAGTTTGGTAATAGCTATTGAGAAAACCATACTGTAGGACTTCTTTATCGTCTTCGCCATTAAGACTTAAGTGCTTTTCTAGAATAATGCGGTCTTGTGTTAGGGTGCCTGTTTTATCTGTGCACAAGATATTCATGGCCCCAAAATTTTGGATCGAATTTAGGCGCTTCACGATCACTTTGCTCTGAGCCATTTTTAGTGCGCCTTTTGCTAAATTGGTCGTCACGATCATAGGCATCATTTCGGGCACAAGTCCCACGGCTACTGACACAGCAAAAAGGAATGCTTCAAACCAATTTCCCTTAGTGAAGCCATTGATGAGGAAAACTACAGGGACCATGATGAACATAAAGCGGATCAACAACCAAGTAACCTTATTGATCCCGATATCAAAACTAGTCATCGGACGATGGCCAATAATTGTTTTAGCCATAGAGCCAAAAAAAGTTTTATCTCCTGTGGCTAGAACGACAGCAAGGCCCGTCCCATTCAGCACGTTTGTCCCCGTAAAACACATGTTGGGGGTGTCAAGGAGATCTTTAGCCGTATTTTCCTTACCCATGGGAAGATCATACTTTTCGACAGGCAGAGCTTCTCCTGTCAAAGCAGATTGGCTGACGTAGAGTTCTTTCGATGAAATTAAGAAGACATCTGCTGGAAGCAAATCACCAGCCGAGAGGAAGATAATATCTCCTGGTACGATATCTTCGAAGGGAATTTCTATTTTAGTTGGAGGCGATTTTGAGTCTCCTCGACGGATGACTACCGCTTTTGTGCTGACCATGGATTTAAGTTTTTCGGCGGACAGATTAGAGCGAAATTCTTGAATAAAGCGGATGCCGACACTTAAAGCGACCATTACACCGATGATGAGTGTTCCATCGATATCGTCCAAAAAATAAGTGATAATCATCAATACTGTTAGTAAAATATTAAAAGGATTCAAATAACTGCGGAGCAGCAATTGATACCAAGTGGGCGGCTTTTCCGTGGAAATTTCATTCAAACCATATTCCCTAAGACGCTCTTTAGCCTCGCTGCCCACTAGCCCACACCGATCAGTTTCCAGAAGTTGGAGAACTTCAGGAGACATCATTTGGGAGTACTTGCGAAGATTCTCTGTAACGCTTTTGGTAGATTCAGTTCCTTTGCGAGGAGAAAACCAGAGGAAAAACTTGGCCAATGCTGTTTGGAATATTTCACTCATACTCAAATGATTCTTACATGCATTGTTTTAAATCAAGATAAAAGGATTTGTGAAGATTTTCATCTAAGCATATAGATGAGTACATGGACCATGATAGCTTAGCCATAGTGCTCATTTTGACAGTTGGGTTTGCGCTGGCCAGCTTCTTAGCGTATCTTGCACGGCTTATCAAAATGCCAGCGATTCTCGGCTACTTGATTGCAGGCTACATGATTGGCCCCTATTCCCCTGGTTTTGTGGCCGATCTTAAACTATCTGAACAACTTGCGGAAATCGGCGTCATCTTAATGCTCTTTGGCGTCGGGTTGCATTTTAAGCTCCAAGATCTCATCAGCGTTAAAGCTGTTGCTGTTCCTGGAGCAATGCTCCAAACATTTTTTACCACAGTCATCACTGCAGGTCTTATCTATTCTTTAGGAGGGTCCATAGAATCTGGCTTGATTCTGGGATTGTCCATTGGCGTAGCCAGCACTGTCGTCCTCGTGCGCGTTTTGACGGATAACCATCTTATAAATACAAAAGAAGGGCACATTGCGGTGGGGTGGCTCGTCGTCGAAGATATCTTTACAGTGATCATACTAATCCTCCTTCCGACCATTGCGAAATTCTCCACTGGAACAGAGCCGATGCTCTTGCCTGTGGCAGGGACTGTTGCACTTGTTGTCGTGAAGTTTATCGTTTTAGCTTGGTTTATGTTCACTTGGGGACAAAAAATCATCGATTTTGTCTTAATCAAGGTGGCGCGTCTTCACTCGCAAGAGCTTTTCACCCTGACCGTGATTGCTTTGATGTTTGCCGTTGCCTTAGGTTCCAAATATATATTTGGCGTCTCGATTGCTCTTGGGGCTTTTATCGCAGGGATGGTGATCGGTAAGACAAATGTGAGGCATCAAGCGGCCGCGAACGCTTTGCCTTTGAAAGATATTTTTGCCGTGTTCTTTTTTATCTCAATTGGAATGTTATTTAATCCTGTGGCTACAATAAATCATTTCTCGCTATTTTTAGTTATCATTTTTGTTGTATTAGTGATCAAACCTCTAGCAGCTTTCTTAATCACATTGTTTCTTGGTCAATCGTATAGAGCGGCTTCGACGATCGCCTTTGCGCTGGCGCAGATAGGGGAATTTTCTTTTATTTTAGGTATTATTGCCATCGATTTGAAGTTGATGAGTGACGAAACATTTGATATCATGGTCGCTGCTGCGTTGGTTTCGATTTCTCTTAATCCCTTGCTCTTTCAAGCTTTAGAGTTTTTTGATCGAAAGTTAATTCATTCAAAATTCTTTAAACCTCATGCGGCAACAAAGACACCCATCAATCACAGTAAAACCCTCTCTAGTTTGAAAGTGCATATCATCGGGTTTGGTCCGATTGGAAAAAAGGTAGCTGAAATCGCCAAAAGCAAAGGGTATAACCCTGTGATTATCGAACATGATGTCGATATTGTTGAAAGCTACAAGGATGACTATGAGATTCTCTTTGGAGATGCTACTGAGGAATCAATTCTGGAAGAAACCCATTTAAAAGAAGCCACCTTTTTATTTATTACGGTCTTTAACACGGAAACGACCCTCCACATCATTGAGGCTGCGCGTAATATCCATCCCAACATTCGCATCATTGCGCAAATTAACAGTATGCAAGAGCAGCGGATGATGGAGGAATTAAAGGTGAGCTACATCTGTTCGGAAAAGGAAACCCTCAACGAATTTCTCCGGCAGTTGCAAGGGCTATAAACGCCATTCTTAGGCTGCTGAGCAGACACTCCCATCTACATTAATATAATCTTTAAATTTTATTTAAACAGACTTAATAAATAAATGTTTAAATAGTATTTTAAATAAAATGTAGGTTTATATGATTTGCGCTGATTCTAATTTTTATCACAATCAATATCAAGCTGATGCTGCACAGAAAAACAGTAAACTTGCGAAACAGGATCAAAATGCTTATAGACTTCCAATCAAAAAGAAGATTGTCAAAAGCCTCGCTCCTCTTATGAAAGCATCCTTACAGCAATACCAAGCACAAATATTGTTCACACAGGCTGCAAAAAAGGTATAGTAAAACATAGTGTGTGATTAGGAAAAATTTATCTCTTAGCTTTTTGTCTTTCGATGTCTGCCAATTTCAGGACTTTCTTGGAAAGTTCAGATCGCTGGCCTTTTGGAAACAGCTGACAAAATCTCTCTAACAATTTGCTTCCACCCTCCCAAATTAGCGCTTGATGCATTTTGCGAGATAAATTTGCCCATAACATTTTTTGCAAGCCTTGAACTGTACATGTTTCGTTGAGCTGATGGATAAAGCCGCGCCTTTTATAGTTTATAGATTCTGCAATCCCGAGCTGACTCAGTGCTGTGTAAAAATCATTAAGCTTCAGACTATTGATAAGCATCAGCGAAAAACCACGAAAGAAATCGAAGTCAAAGCGATCTTCCGAAATGTCTCTTACAACAAAAACCTTACTCGATCTACCCCTTTCACATGAGGAATCGTATACGTTGATCCTAAATCTTTGATTATTTTGGCGTTCAATATCTAAATAGACTTGATGAGAGCTCATGATTCTTTGCGTTGTATAGGGCAGCAATAGCTTCTCACCGACATCTAAATTTTGGACTTTTCGATGGGTTTCTTTGGAAAGTTGTTGCAAGAGAAAAGGATCAACCCCGTTTAAATACTGCCACAAACAAACAATTGCAACATAGCGTGCAAATTCTAGTCTTGAATAAACAGAAGAATATGCGGACTTATTATCCAATTCAGAGATAATATCCATAATTAACTCCAACGCTGCAGTGACAGTCCACCCCTTTAATTCTTCTAAATCCTCTATGCCTGCTTCTAATCGGTCTAATAATAAATGGAAAACGGCCTTTTGGTAGTATTTTTCACCCAACTTATCGGGAAAATATAAATCAAATTGCTCTACATTCTTTTGGCTAGAGGTAGAATAATACAGGTGGCGAAACTCATGCATCGATATTTTTGGATTTAAACAGACATGCAGACTGTTATAGCGCCATCCAAGGATCAGCCTCTGTGATAAAGCAATTAAGTCAGAAAATCGATCTCCTGCATCTCGATCAGCAAATACAGCCCAGGCTCTAACATTTACCATTCCAAAAGCAACAACATGGATATGTTTTGGTAATAATTTAAAGGCGATTGCGCAGGTATCGTCAATCGTGGACTGATTGATGTAGATGCTTTTAAGACTAGGAAGATGAGCTAAGCAATCCACATGTTCTCTTCTTAAATTGCGGCACCTTGCTAAAATGATCGTCTCAAGCTTTTGTAAATTAGTCACCTGCTCAAGATTCGAATTTGATAGATCTGAGGCAGTGAGATTCAAAACTCTAAGATTGGGTTGATAGGTCGCTAATGTTGAAATGATCGGTTCTTGAAATTGAGCATTGTAATAGGAAAATGTCTCTAGTTGCGCGACCGATTTAATTTTTGCAACGATCTCCTTTTCTTCCGGCGCAAAGACCGAAAAATCCAAGGAAGAAGAACTTGGTTTAAATGATTTAAAATAAGATGAAAGAGTAAGCATCAGTTAAATAAGTGTTAATGTTTTTTAGCAGATTAACAAAATTTAGTATTGTTTTCAAGAAACAAGTTCCACAAAATTCATGTCAACAAATAAATAGCGTGGTTGGTATGATGTTTGACAATTAAAACACTTGGATTAGCTTTTGACTCTACTTCCTAAAGATCTCCATCACTGTCCCTATTTGATTCTTGCTCCCATGGAGGGAGTGGGCGATCGCTGCTTCCGCAAAGCTATGGCCTCGGTGGGCGGTTTCGACGAAGCTGTCACCGATTTTTTAAGGGTTCCTGCAAACGCCCATGTCAAGAGTTTAGCTGCGCAATATCTGGCAGATGAAACGGCGCCTATCCCCCTAGCTGCTCAAATTATGGGTTCTGATCCCGATCTGATGGCAGCTATGGCAGTGGAACTTGAACAACGAGGCGCCCCGCGCATCGATATCAATTGCGGATGCCCCTCCAACACTGTCACAGGACGCGGTGCAGGCTCTAGCCTACTCAAAGAACCCAATTTTTTGCATGAGATCGCAAAAGCTGTTGTCAAAGCCGTTTCCATTCCCGTTACCGTGAAAATGCGCTCAGGTTATGCAGATATCTCGCTTTTTGCTGAAAATCTTTTAGCCGCCGAAGAAAGTGGCATTAGCTTCCTGACACTGCACCCACGCACAAAAGTGGAAGGCTATGGACCTCCCGCAAACTGGGATCTTATCGCTGAAGCCAAGCAGCTCCTGAAAATTCCCGTGGTTGGCAATGGCGATATCTTGACTGTCCATAATGCCCTTAAAATGCTCGCACACACACGCTGCGATGCCTTGATGATCGGGCGAGGAAGCGTGATCAATCCCTTTATCTTCCATCAAATAAAAAGTCATTTTGCAGGAAAAGAATTTAGCTCCACGCAAGCGGGACTTTTTCGTTATCTAGATGTTTATCTCAATGAGATCCCCTCTGCAATGCCCATGAAGGCGAAAATCAACAAAATGAAACAGCTCCTTGGCTTTCTCTTCAAGGGCAATGAAGACCTCCTCAGCAAACGGCAAGCTATGTTAACGACAACTTACTCCGATTTGACTTCCTTTTTGGAATTCTCACTCCCATTTCTTCAAAAATTCTAAAAGCGCTTCGTTAAATTCATGCGTGTGCTTCTCCGCACTCACTGATTTCGGTGTGATTTCCACAAAAAAAGCCCCAGGAATCTTGCTTCCTAATTGTTGTCCAAATTCAAATGGATGGATGGGATCTTGGCGCGTCGCAAAAATAATTGTGGGCACTTGTATTTTAGTCACTTCATTTAGATCTCTTATGGAATGTTCGTGGGGGAGACGTTCAAGACGCTCAACAAAATCTAAGGCTTTGTCACTCGAAAACTGGCCTGACATTGAACGGGCTGCATCGGGAGAGACCTCTTGCAATTTGCGGTACTCATCAGAAGCCATGAAAATTTGCTTACCTTCGATAGGTCCGTGTTCTCGCAGAAGTTTTGCGACTTGCGCATACAAGGTGAGAGCGACTGCGGACATGGGACTATCTAACCAAGCCGGTCTCGAAAGGACGAGACCGCTTACTCGATTTGGATGTCGAAGAGCGAGGTTGAGTGCTACGCCAGCACCCATAGAAATGCCACCAATAAGGGCTTTAGGGATGTTCAAATGATCCATGAATGCGATCAGATCATCAGCAAAAACATCGAAAGTCAATTTCGCAGGGTCTCCAACTGGCCATGTAAGTCCGTGCGCCCGAAAGTCAAAAGCTAGTAATCTTATCCCTTCAGGTGGTTTGAAGACCCCAAACGGCTGGTTAACATCCCCCCCAATTCCATGTTGAAAAATAAAGGGAATACCCCGACCGCCTTCGCGATAGTGAAAGATAATACCCTCTCTTTGGAAATGATCGTTCATACTTTGTGCTTTTTTGTAATATATTCCATCGATCCGTCGACTTCCTCTTCGGAAAGTCCATGCATAATCAGAGGGACGTCAATCTCCTGAAGTAGCTTCAAGTATTTTTCATAGTTCAGCAATCCTTTCCCTGCAGCCACATGATGGATAGCGCCGTCTTTTAGGATGAAATCCTTCGCATGGGCCATGACGATATCCCCCTTTAATAGGTCAAAGGCTTCATCAAGGATGCGATCCATTGCAGGTATATCAGCAGGCCGAAAGATATTTGCAGGATCGAGAATGATCTTTAGATTTTTAGATGACATCTGATCAAGTAAACGGCGTGCTTTGCGAGGAGAATCGATGACATTAGCAAATTCGGGTTCTATGCCTAGCTGTACACCCGATTCTTCAGCCCAGCGTAGCGCTTCGCTTAGTTCAGCAATGAATTCTGCCCATGCTTCTGGTGAACTATTATCCGGATGCTCTCGCCACATATCTTTTGGATCACGTGTACCTGTGCAAAGACTGACTAAAGAGGTATCAATCGCATGGCACGATTGAATGATAACACGGAGTCGCTTTAGTCCTATCTTCCGCTTGTTCGTATCAGGATCGATCATATTGTATGTCCCTGAAACCCCTGCGATCTTTATTCCTCGTGTTTTTGTTTGGCGGCTAATTTCTTGCGTTAATGCAGGTAGAATCTCATCGGGCATACTGGAGGGGCCCACACAGGAGTAGTTAAAATGAATGATCTTGAGACCATGAGCTAATACTGCATCCAAAATCCCAGCTAAAGTTGGGCGAGCGAACGTCTTAGCAAAAATACCTAATTGACTCATAATCATTCCTCCTTATCGGGAACTTAAGCAGCTTTTGCAAATTCACCTTTGATTTCTGGAGCGTGAACTCCTCCGCTAACATCAGCAATATTCACCCAATTATCACTTTCTGTAGAAATGGAGATGGCCACCATCGTGCGGACCATGTCGACACCTTCGATAACATTCGGGCCATGTTGTGGGACACCTTTTAAAATGGTATCTGCAAATCCCTCTACCTGGCGTCTAAATGTAAAGTCGTCTTCACCTAATAAACGTCGGTATTCACCATCTTTAAAGCATTCCACACATCCACGCTGATACCAAGGAAGCAAAAAACTCCCCTGAGCCATTCCCCCTTTACCATGCACCCTAAAGCCTTCTTCAAAATCCCCGTGACGAGGAGAAATCAAAATGATATGGCCAAGGCAACCATTTTCGAAATCCAGTTCGACAGACCATCCTTGAGAATTATTTATTGTTCGATGTCGAGCTCGCACTCTGCTAATTTTTCCAATTAAGAAGTGAGCTCTATCGATGAGATGGGGGCTGTGTGTGATGAGAGTATAGCGCTGTCTATTAATCTTAGGATCTCCCCCAGGTTTCAGAGTTTTAGAAGAACTGACGGGTATAGGATAAAGATTGTCCTGCATTGTATAACGGTAAATGCTGTCAAAGTACCACCCTTCAAAGGTATGAAGATCGCCCATTTCATCTTTAACAAACTTTTTGGCTGCTATCATTCCCGAGGCAAAACGCCGATTATTTCCAACCTGCAAGATCAGTCCCGATGCCAGCACAGCTTCTTTTAGCTGCTCGCACTCTTCTACGAGTAGACCTAAAGGCTTTTCGATTAAGATATGTTTGCCTGTAGAAAGAGCTTTAAGTGCAAGAGGGACATGAAACTGATCGGCTACAGCGATTAGGACAGCATCAACATCTGGATCAGCTAGCATTTTATCGAAATCATAATAGATTTTATCAGGCTTATGAATTTCACCCATTCGATCGGCCAAGTCTACAGCGGCATCGCAGATTGCATATAGATCAGCATTTCGCGCTTTGCGTATTGCATCGAAATGCGTGGCTTGCGAAATAGGACCACACCCTAATAATCCGATGCGCAATCGTTTTTCTTCTTTTTGCATATCAATCTCCTTGCAACAATCACCTATATTATACTTTTAATTTTAAATTAAGTACAAACACGCTCTGTAGCATTATTCTATGTAACTTAAATGCTGCTGCTTAGGTAGATAGCGAGGAAGATGCCGATCAGGAGGACAGAGAGGGTGAGCATCACATCTAGGAGGGGAGAGGGGTGATAGGTTTGGTCTTCGATTTGCCGCTCCACTTTTTTATACTTGATGAAAGAAAGCAGGCAGATGAGTACTCCAAGGGCGACTAGAAGCACGCCAAATATAGCGGAGTAGCCCCGCAAGGAGGGGGAGGGCGTGACAGGAGAGCCTAAGAGATGAGCGATTTGCTTTAAGAAGAGAGCGAATTTCTCTACGACAAAACCAGCGGAGTGAGCTTCCTGACATTGCACCCTCGAACAAAAGTGGAGGGATATGGACCTCCCGCGAACTGGGATCTTATCGCGGAAGCGAAGCAGCTCCTGAAAATTCCCTTGGTCGGCAATGGCGATATCTTGACTGTCCATGATGCCCTGAAAATGCTCGCACACACTAGCTGCGATGCCTTGATGATCGGGCGAGGAAGTGTGATCAATCCCTTCATCTTCCACCAAATAAAAGGCCATTTTACAGGAAAAGAATATCGCTCCACGCATGCGGGACTTTCTCGTTATCTAGATGTTTATCTCAATGAGATCCCCTCTGCAATGCCCATGAAGGCGAAAATCAACAAAATGAAACAGCTCCTCGGCTTTCTCTTCAAGGGCAATGAAGACCTCCTCAGCAAGCGCCAAGCCATGCTAACGACAACCTACACGGATTTGACTTCCTTTTATCGAGCTTTAACAAGGTCGTATTGTGAGAAAGATATCTGATTTGTTAAAGCGATTTTACCGTAGGCGGTACGGTATCAGCTTTCTATAACTTTGGCCGTTCGTAGGAGTCGTCAAGCTATTTTTGACTACAAAAAACTTCTCTAACACAATCAATGACTAGTCGAAGACATGATTTTCGCAAGCGTTCTTAATGTAGGATTGCGATGTTTCAAGGCAGAATACACTGTAGATTTATGTAATTTGGTTTCTTTCATGAGATGAGTTTTATTTATAGCGTCAAGATGCATTTCGATCACTTCCATTGCACCTTCAGGATCATTATTCATTAAACATTCAAAAACCGCTAAAGCTGTTTGATCAGGATCAGCCAGTTCCTTGATTGGGTGTACACGTTTTAGACCTTCAAAATCTTCTAGCCTTAGCTCTCGCTTTGGCGAGGATTCCGCGCGCTTTTTTAATATCTTTGTCTTGCCCATTTTTATTCCCTCCTAATAAAAGAATGACGTTGTCTACAGGTATCACCACATAATAGATCCGTCTTCCATCATTAAACTTTATCTCTTGCAAACCATCTCCATCTTCATCAAGGTCGTTAATATGACCGAAATGCCCTTCTTCCTCAATTTTTGAAAGTCTCTTAAGGATTTGTCGCCTTGACTTATGAGTTTGGGTTTCAAACCAATCGCTATATTCTGCTTCTTGGTAGATGTTGTAATGTAGAGATGTCCTTGACTTAAGGGTACTATATATCGTACTTTTGGGGCAAGATATCGTTTAAATCAATTTTATCGAAGTCTTTCAGGTCATTTAAATGCTGCTGCTTAGGTAGATGGCGAGGAAGATGCCGATCAGGAGGACAGAGAGGGTGAGCATCACATCTAGGAGGGGGGAGGGATGATAGGTTTGGTCTTCGATTTGCCGCTCCACTTTTTTATACTTGATGAAAGAAAGCAGGCAAATGAGGACCCCAAGGGCGACTAGAAGCACGCCAAATATAGCGGAGTAGCCCTGCAGGGAGGGGGAGGGCGTGACAGGTGAGCCTAAGAGATGAGCGATTTGCTTCAAGAAGAGGGCGAATTTCTCCACGACAAAACCAAAGGCCATGATGCCAATGCTTGTTCTTATCCAAGCAAGAAAGGTTCTTTCATTTGCTAAATGATCTCTAACTCGCGAGTTCATAGGGTCTCCTTTTTATAAAATGGCATCGAGGAGTGCCTTGGTGTAGGGATGCTGGGGATGGGAAAAGATTTGGTCTGTGGTACCTTCCTCGACGATTTGCCCCTGGCGCATCACGGCGATGCGGTCGGCAATTTCGCGCACGGCCAGCAAATCGTGCGAGATAAAAAGCATCGCCATGTTGCGCTGCTGCTTAATCTCCTTAAAAAGCTCCATGACCTGATGCTGGGTCGCCATATCCAAGGCGGAAAGCGGCTCATCGCACACCAAAAACTGGGGCTGAACGGAGAGCGCCCGTGCAATCGCAATGCGCTGCCGCTGGCCTCCACTAAACTCATGGGGATAGCGCTTAAGATGGGCTTGACTTAAGCCCACCTGTTCCAAAAGCTGTGACGGGGTGCCGGGTAAGCGATGCAGCTGCAAAGGTTCCGCGAGGTGTTGCTCGATGGTCATACGCGGATTAAGCGAGGAATAGGGATCTTGGAACACTATCTGCATGCGGCGGCGCCAGGGGAGGAGGGCTCGCTTGGAGAGGTGGGTTAGATTGGTACCTTCAAACAAAATGGTTCCATGGGAAGGGGCGATCAATCTTAAGAGAAGTTTCCCCACGGTTGATTTCCCGCAGCCACTTTCCCCGACAAGGCCGAGCGTTTCCGCCGGCTTAATATGAAAAGAAACATCGTCGACAGCAAGGTGAGGATAGGCTTTGCGCAAGTTTTTTACCTGGATCATCGCTTGCGCCTCCAGCTAAGGAGCTGACGCGTGTAGGGATGCGAGGGAGTCTGAAGCACCGCTTCAATGGGGCCGGCCTCCACAATCTCGCCCTCATGCATCACCATCACCTGGGAGCACATTTTAGCGATGACACCAAGATCGTGGGAGATGAATAGCAGGCTTAAAGCCCGCATCCTTTGCATCTCCTGCAGCAAATGGAGCAGCTCCGTCTGCACGGTGACATCGAGGGCTGTTGTGGGCTCATCTGCAATGAGCAGCAAAGGGTCGCAAGCGAGTGCCATGGCGATCATCACCCTCTGGCGCATGCCACCGCTAAATTCATGGGGATACTGGTTGAAACGCTGCTCAGGAGAATGGATTTTAACCTGGGATAACAAGCGGATCGTCTTTTCACGTGCTAAAGCGGTGTTAAGGCCCTCATGTCGGCATAACACTTCGCTGATTTGTGTGCCGATTGTCATCGTTGGATTAAGCGCCGTCATCGGTTCTTGGAAAATCATGCCAATTTTTTTGCCTCGAATCTTTTGCATAGCCTTGTGGCTTTTCGACAAAAGGTTTTCGCCTTCAAAGTGGATGGCTCCAGACACTGTCCCGACGGGAAGAACGATCGCTTGTGCCGTGAGACTTTTGCCACTACCCGAGGTTCCGACCAGCCCCACGCACTCGCCAACACCGATATTAAAAGACACCGATTTGACGATGGAGTGCCCTTTAATCGCGATTGAAAGATCTTTGACCTGCAGCAACGTCATGCATGCACCTCTCGCACATCCAGGGCGTCGCGCAATCCATCTCCGATGAGATTAAAACACAACATGCTCACGCTGATGAGAAAAGCGGGAAAAAAGAGCCTCCAAGGGTAGTAAGACATAGCCGGCACGCCTTCACTTGCCATCGTGCCCCAGCTAGCGAAGGGGGCTTGGACACCGAGTCCTAGAAAACTTAAGAAAGCTTCCGCAAAGATGGCAGAGGGGATCGTCAGCGTCAAAGTCACCACGATCGGTCCCATGGCATTGGGAAGGATGTGTCTAAACAAAAGACGCGTAGGCCCGACCCCTAGACATTCTGCTGCGAGCACATACTCGCTATGCCGAATTTGCAACACTTGGCCCCTGACAATGCGCGCCATGGTGATCCAACCAAGAGCGGTCATGGCTAAAAGAATCGACCCCAGACCAGGTTCTAAGACCACAAGCAGAAGGATAACGATGATGAGATAGGGGAGCGAATAGAGCACATCGGCAGTCCGCATCATGAAGCTATCGGTGCGGCCACCTGCAAAGGCGGCGAAACCTCCCCAAAGGATGCCGATCACCACATCGATGCTGGCTGCAGCAATGCCTACAAAGAGAGAAATGCGGGCCCCGTACCACACGCGCGTAAAGATATCGCGGCCAAGATCGTCCGACCCAAACCAAAATTCCCAGCCAGGACTTTGATTTTTCTTCTCCAGGTGTGTTTCAAAGTAGGAATAGCCAGAAAGCCAGGGACCGATGAGCGCCATCAATGCAATCACTCCCAAGAGATAAAGAGCTATAAGAGCAGAACGATGGCGTAAGAAGCGCTCTAGCATGTAGCTCTCCTGCGAAGACGTGGATCGAGAAGTCCATACGCAAAATCCACGAGGGTAGTGGCGCTCAACAAAATCAGGCTGTAAAACACTGTCAGCCCCATGATCACCGTGTAGTCGCGATTGAGCACGCTATTGACAAACCATTGCCCTAAGCCTGGGATGGCAAAAATCTTTTCAATGACAAAGCTTCCCACTAAAATATTAGCTGTCAGGGGCCCTAGGTAGGTGACAACAGGCAATAAAGCATTCCGCAAGGCATGCACAACGAGAATGCGCGTTTCTGAAAGGCCTTTGATGCGGGCTGTGCGAATGTAGTCTTGCTGCAGCGTTTCGATCAAGTTAGAGCGAACGAGACGCGCAATAAAAGCGCTTGGCATAGCTGCTAGAGCCAGCGCGGGCAGGATCACATGGCTAAAGGAACCCCAGCGTGCTAAGGGGAGAAGACCCCACTTTAAGGCTACAAAATACTGGAGCAGCGTTCCTAGGATAAAGCTTGGCACGGAAATTCCCAAAGCTAGCGCAATGAGAATCAGCGTCTCTTCTCTCCGGCCATGGAGGAGGGCGGCTGCAGTTCCACCTAGAATCCCAATGGACAAAGCGAGCAAAAGAGCCGTAGCCCCAAGCGTAGCCGAAATAGGAAAGCTTTCCGCGATGATTTTGTTCACCGTTCGGTCTTTGTAACGAAAGGAAGGACCCAAATCCCACGTGAGGATCCCTTTGAGGTAGCGCCCATACTGGATTAACCAAGGGTCATTAAGCCCGTAGTGCTCACGTAGGGCATGGTGAATCTCTTTGGGTAGTGCTTGTTCTGCATTGAAGGGATCGCCAGGCAACGACTTCATCATGAGGAAGGTGAGCGTGACGACAGCGAAAAGGGCCATGAGGCGAGCTAGCATTTAATCACCAAAAAATGCGTACTTAAAGTCGAGGTAACCTAAATCGCTAAAGTAGACGCCCAAAAGATTATCATCCTTGACATAGTTGAAGACGGCAAAGAAGAGGGGAGCGACCGGCATCTGCTCTAAGAGAATGGCCTCAGCAGACTTTAACATGTCGAGTCTTTTGAGCGGATCCGCTTCGCTCGAAGATGCGTTGAGCAATTCTGTATAATGGGGGTCTTCCCAGCGCGTCGCGTTTGTGGCGTTCGTTTTGTATTTGAACACTTCGAGAAAGTTTATGGGGTCATGGTAATCGGCATACCAACCTCCAGAAGCAATCTGAAAATCGCCTTGTTTGAGCTTTTCTCTAAACACTTGTAATTCAAGACTTTGTAGTTGGATGTCCAAGCCTAAAGCCTTTGACCACTGCTGCTGGACAGCTTGGGCAATCTTGTGGTCGCGGTCGCTGCTGCCATAGCTTAAGGTAATCGGAGGAATGTCATCGATCGAGAGATGGAGCTCTTTGAGGGCCTCTTGAAAGGCTGTAAAGGCTGCTGGAATATCGGCATCTTCAAAGTAAGATTTCAGGTGCAGGCCTAGCGAGGGGGGCACAATCGCCTCAGCTGGGCGCTGATACCCTTGCGTGACATGTTCGACAATGGCTTTGCGGTTTAAGGCTAAAGCAAGGGCGCGTCGCATCTGCTGATTGTTGAAGGGAGATTTTTCTGTATTAATGCGAAACCAATGGGTGCCGGCAGCGTTTGCGATATGCAATAAGCGCTGTGCACGTAGGGTTGCCACAGCATCCTGAGGAAGCGTCCCCATGGGAGAGCCCGCCCAGTCTAAATCGCCATTTTCAAATAGCCTTAAAGCCGTATGCTCGTCGAGTTGTTGGATGATCACCCCATCCAGGCGTACTTCTTGGGCATCCCAGTAGTAAGGGTTGCGTTTGGCGACGAATTCATTTTGTTTTTTCCAGGCGTGCACCAAAAAAGGGCCATTGCCGATCAAATTCTCTGAGGTCGATTGGGCATGGACGGGAAGAAAGAAATAAGAGGCGAGGAGGTCTGGAAAATAGATCAGAGGCGTCTCCAGCTCAACCACGAGGGTTTGGGGATCTGGTGCATGCACCCCAATCTCGTCGAGGGCAATTTTGCCTTCTTTCGCATCCTTTGCCCCTTTTATCACGTAAAGCTGGTAGGCATTGGGCGCAGGAAACGTGGGGTCAAGCACGCTTTTCCAGGTGCGCACGAAATCTTCCGCCGTAACAGGATCGCCATTTGACCAATTGCTTTTGCGCAGCTTAAAAGTATACGTCTTTTGATCGGGAAAAAGGCTCATCTCTTCTGCAAGGGCGGGTTTAGGTCTTCCTTGCGTGTCAAGGCGCATCAGCCCTTCATAGAGCATGAAAAGGTAGGTGATCGAGGGGACATCGCGGGAAAGCCGAGGATCTAAGGAAGAGGGCTCATCCGTCGACGCAATGCGTAAGATCTGGTCTTCATTGCCAAAACCTTCAGTGGTTGCCATATGGCGTGGCTTGCATGCAGAGAGTAGCAGGCAGAATAAGAGGAGAAACTTGTTCATACGGAGTGACAATAACTGAGAGGGTGTTTAAATGCGACAAAAACACTTGCGGCATTTACACCGAATTAATTATATGTAGGCCAATAAGGTTTTTGAATATGGCACGCGTCCTTTCACTCCTATTCCTGCTCGTAGCTGCTTTGCTTGTCCTCGCTTGGTTTTTTAGATCAGGCGACCTTCATAATGCGCTTCCTGCTCCAGCGGATTCTTCAACTTCTAACATTGCAAGTAGCACCTGGCGTGAATATGTAGCCCCTTTTGGACAGTTTAAAGTCCTCATGCCAAGCCGTCCTCACCATGCCACGGACTTAGTTAATGTCCCTGATTCTAAAGAGGTGAGAAAGTACGAAATCTACCTTGCTAACAAAGACGATGGCACGCTCTATTCCATCAATCTCATCACATTTCCTGAAGATAACAAAGAAAAATTTGACGATATCTTCCTTCAGAAAGTGGTGACAGAGTTGCTCACCAGCAACGCCAATAACACCATTCGCAATATGAAGATGGTTCCATTCCGCGATGGTAAGGCCATTGAATTTAGCGTCGACACCGCCAACACAGCCCTTAATGGCAAAGCCTTTTTACAAGGCAAAACCCTCTACGTACTCAGTACGACTTCTGTCAATAAAGACAATCTTAACCCACAAGAATTTGACTTTTTTATTAACTCTTTTCAGTTAGGGCCAGAAGTTAAAGAAACAAAAATACCTGCAAGTAACACGTAACTACCGATGGAACATTACCATGACACGTTATTCGATCCTTTATGCAACACTCTTGTTGCTGTTTGCATCTTGTCTTAATGGACAGACAAACATCAACAACTACTACCAAGCTCTGCCCACCAATACTGGCTTCAAAACAGGCTCAACCCTGCCGACTCTACAGTTTCCTTCTACTCAAACTCCCAATTTGAATTTCAACCAAGGGACGCTGCCATCCGTTTCCTACACAAGCCCTTTAGGTACACAACAACCTTATGCGCCCAACGCGGCCTCTTACGCAACGCCTTACACCGGCACTACAAGCAATACGCCCTTGCAGCAGCTTTACCCTCAACCAGGCTACCCTCGCACTTCGGGTTTGACAGGGGGCTATTCGAATATCGCAGTTGGTCCTCAGCCGCCTCCACTCACTCTGCAGCTCCTGCCCGTACAAGTTGTGCACCCGCCCGTACGCTATTCTCCTGGACTTGCGACGATAAATGGCGACACTTGGGCTTTAAACGACCTGTTCTATAATATGAGTCCTAACATAGGGGTTAGGGTCGATATCATCAAACCCCTAGAGGGCTGGGCTCCCATCAGCGGTATGCGCTTGGAAAACCGCATTCGCGACATTTTTGGCGAAGCTAACATCATTCCCGATGCTCTCGTATATCCCTGCACACCCCCTCTACCGATGTTTGACGTCGTGATCATGGCCTACCCTTGTGGACGCCGCTGTGTGGGTGTCGTTACAGCTCAGCTTTTCGAAAGTGCCAAACCTACACGCATCGATGTGGATATCAATGGCGTTTGGCAAGTGATCACGTGGGAGCGCCAAGCGATCATCGCCACGTCCTGTGAGGATTTCGAGCATGAAATTGGCGAAGTCGTAGATAGAATGACACGGGAGTTTACCAAAGTTTACATCTATTATCATCCTCCCATGGAGACACCTTGCTTTACGACCGAAGATTATCCTTTACTTGGTTCTCCAGATGATTACTAGGATTGACAGCTAGGACAAAAGTGGGTGCTGCGCTGGGCGATGACTTTTCTCACAATCGGGTTGCCACAGCGGGGACAGGGGAGTCCCGTGCGGCGAAAAACATAAAGAACATCTTGGTGTGAACCCCTATTTCCATCGAGGCGATAGAAGTTGGCTTTTCCCTTTCCAAGCGTTGTGCCGCGGGCAGCTAAACCCCTTTCAAGTACGTGTCGAATGGCTTTGAGGAGTGCCTTTGCTTCACTAGGAGAAATAGTTGAGGCGAGCCTCTGAGGATGAAGTTTTGCTTTCCAAAGAGCTTCATCGACGTAGATATTTCCAAGACCTGCGAGAAAAGTTTGATCGAGAAGCAAGGGTTTAAGTTGCCTTCTGAATCGATGGAGCGAACGAGCAAAATCCTTAAGAGTCAAGTGGGGGTCTAGAGGCTCGGGACCCAATTTGCCGATCACCTGCATTTCATCTTGGACGAAGAACCAGCGTCCAAACTTGCGGGTATCGTGGTAATAAAGTACACGCCCATCTTGTAAGTGCAAAGAGGCTCTCACATGCTCTCCCGATTTAAATGAAAAACGCCCTGTCATGCGCAAATGGACGAAAAGCGTATAACTCTCCGAAAGGCGAAAATAGAGGAATTTTCCTCTTCTCCCTACGCTGAGAATTGTTTTTGAGCGGATATTCTTTAGAAAGTCTTCTAACTTAGGAGTCGCCAGGGTGCGCTTCCAAGCGATTTCTGCAGAGGTAATTGTAACCCCTTCTATAGGGGCTTTACGCAATTCATTAGCAATCGTTTCGACTTCTGGAAGTTCAGGCATGAGAACCTTTTCATTAATGTTATAGACAAAAATCCTCAATTGCGTCATTATGAAGATGTGCCTAATAAAGTTATAGGCTGTAGTTTAAGAAGGGGTCGCCGATGCGGCCACAAAGTTTTGAAGTCATGATTCTATTCTCAGGTTATGTTTTCCAGTCAAAGGCAAAAAGGCTTTTATTTTACGGTTTTTCCGTGAATAGCTCCTGTTTTTCCCGAGATGAGCTGCAGTTGTATAGTTGAAGTAGGTACTAATTAAGAAGTCCAAAATGGAGAAAATATGAAGAAACTATTTGTAGGTAACTTGTCCTGGAAAACGTCGGAAGATAACCTGAAGACTCTTTTCGAAAAGTTTGGTGCTGTTACAAGCGTAAGAATCATCGTTGATCAATATACCGGAAAATCCAAAGGTTTCGGTTTTGTCGAGATGGAAACACCTGAAGCTGCTCAAAAAGCCATTGCTGAGCTTAATGAGAAGCCTTTCATGGAACGCAACATTCGCGTCAGCAGTGCTCTCGAGCGCACAGACCGGGGCCCAGGCGGCAACGGCGGTGGTGGCGGTCAAAGAGAAAGACCCCCACGTGAACATCGTGGCGATCGCGATCGCGATGGCGAACACAGACGCCAACGCTCTAACTACTAAGAGCAAAAAGCCCGTCAGTTTTGGCGGGCTTTTTTTATGGATAATTCTACTTACTTTCACGTCCAAGATGGCGCAAATCAACACGAGCGCTATCGTATTGTAGAACACAATCAAAAGCCTCACCCTAAGAACTCCGCCCTTCAAACCTTTCAGGAGATCTACCAAAAATGGGAGGGATCCCCCCATGTAAGGGAAGTGGCAAATTGCATTTATGCCCGCTTTCGCCGCAAGGTGGAGTTTTTTCCTTCTAATCAGGGTGTGATCGCTAGAATTATCGCCTATGTCAAGCGCTGGGCCTATGAGCTCCAGGCAGCTTATATTTCTTTTTCTGCCCCCTATCAGGTGGAGTCCCTCTATCAGTCAATCCTCAGAAAATGCGATAGGAACTGGCAAAATCTTTCCCCAAACGCGCCCATTCCAGTCCATGACTTACCCTGGTTGAATCAGCCACCTGGAGAGGCTGTCTATTTATTTGATGCGCAAAGTCGCAGTCTCGTTGAGGAGCCTAATCAAACGAGTTATGAAATTAGAGGCACGATAAGTGAGTCTGAAGAGCGGCGTGAGCTGCGTTTAAATAGCGAGGTAGTGAAAGTCGACGAAAGGGGGATTCGTCAAACGATTCAAGGAAGCGATTGTCGCGCTATCCTGCAGCGCTTTATTTTCGCGCAAGATCTCTACATTGTCCCTACTTATTTCCGCGAACAAGTAAAGAAGGCACGCGATCCCTGGTTTCCTTTGATTCCTTTCCCGTTGGATTTTATTTCTAATGTGGCGTGTCACCAAGTGATGAACGGCCTTTTTCTTGGAAGAGATCTCGCCTTTGCAGAAGTAACGGGTCTTTTTGGAAATTCAAATCCCCTTGGCTTCCGAGCTGTGGTGACAGTTTGTCCAATGAATGCCCTTAAACTAGTGTTTGGCAGGGCCTTTCCCGCAGAGCCCACGAAAGCATTTGGACAAGCGTTGAAAGAACGCAATGTGGAATGGCACAATGTGGGATCCTCTTTGTTGGACGCTCCGGAAGCTTGGTACGACCTGATGCACAATTGCACCTTTCCCTCCTCTCCCTTAACGCAGGAAGGCGAAGATTTGAAAGCTGTTTCAGACCTTCGGGAGCGTCGGATGAAAGTTTTAGTTAAAGCCTCTTTGGATGAAATCTTTGAACCGATCTTACAAGTCATCGATCGCGCAGTGTTTGGAGGGGTAAAAACGCTCTTCCATTGCCAGGCAGGTATTTCGCGAAGTGCAACTCCACTTTTGGCTTGGCTTATAAAACGGCTTAACCTGACGGCGCCCGAGGCTATTCTCCTCTTGCGCCAATACCGCCTTTGCATCAATCCTGCGCGTTTCCTCACTCAGCTTAATTTCTACAAAGCACTCCTCGACAAACACAGGGCAGCGAAAAAGCCTTAATCCGCTAGTGTTCACCCCCTGGCCTTTCCTCCACCGAACTTTCCCAACCCTTTCTTGTCCTCCCCCCGACTTTTTTTCTGCCGCCCCTTCCTCCCTCCCATTCCCGGGAAGGCTGCGATGGAACTTATCTTATTCCTTATAAATCTTAACCAATTTATGATATTCTAAAAGTATGAGTGTTACAATCCCTAGTTTGATCACATTGCCCAGAGACGTGGTTAGATTAGTTCTTTTAAACTTAAGTTTAAAAGAAAGCTTAATAATGAATTTCGTATGTAGATATTTTCGAAGTTTCAATCGCACGTTTGAATTTGACCGGCGCTTTGAAAATCTCACCGCTGTTGACTTTACTTTTTTAAAAGACATTGAAAAGCGCTACTCGAAGGAAGAATGGCTGGATTTTCTTAAACTCAAATTGGATGAACCAATCTTCCCACTTTTGATTAAAGTTTATTTCGTTTCTGAATATTTACTTTATCAAATTCCAGCGAAGCATAATTTAGAAGAATATAACAAATTTTGCAAATTATGCACCGAATTTTGGCAAAAACCAAACATGTCAAAGTTTGCAGGGCAACATAACCAAACAATAGAAAAAATAGAAAATGAAGTAAACGTGAAATCATTTCGTTGGATTCTACTAGCAGCAGAACAAAAAGTTGCATCCGCTCAATATATGGTAAGTAGGTACTATGCAAAAGGACAAGTCGTTAAGAAAGATAAAGCGAAAGCCTTTACCTATTGTCACTTAGCTGCCCTACAAGATTATAAAGATGCCTATGTGCATTTAGGTTACATGTTTAATAATGGAATAGGAGTGAAGCAGAATAAACTCGAAGCCGCGCATTGGAATCGTTTAGCTGCTGAAAATAATGATCCCACTGGGCAGTATAATTTTGCAATTTGTTATAAATTTGGAATTGGTGTTACCAAAGATCTCCAAGAAGCTCTGCATTGGTTTAGTCGAGCCGCGGATCAAGGTGATGGAGATTCCCAGTTTGAGCTTGGAATCGCTTATGCACAAGGAATCGATGTCGAAAGAAATATGGACAAAGCTTTGAAATTTCTTAAGGCTGCAGCAGAGCAAGGTAACTGCTTGGCACAATATAACTTAGGATTCATTTATGCTTCAGGAACGGATGTGCCCAAGGATGAACAGGAAGGGATTCGCTGGCTAAGGCTTGCTGCGGAGCAGGACGACATCACAGCCAAGATCACCCTTGGAGTTGTGCTTCCGCCAGGCGAAGAAGCCGATCGTTGGTTTAAGGAAGGGCTGCAGGGCATGACAAAAGAGGATTATGAAGTCTTTGCTGAAGATTCCTCAGAGTTATCGAAACGCATCCTCGTTAGACTAAACGAAAGCGGGGCTCTAAAAAAAGTATGAGTGTTACAATCCCTAGTTTGATCACATTGCCTAGAGACGTGGTTAGATTAGTTCTTTTAAACTTAAGTTTAAAAGACAGCTTAATCATGAATTTCGTATGTAGATATTTTCGCGGTTTCAATCGCACGCTAGAATTTAACCATCGCTTTGATTTTTGAACAAAAATAGCTTAGTAGAACAAAAAATAAAAAGTGAAGTATTTTCGAAATCATTTCGATGGTTTATGCTCGCAGCAGAACAAAAAAACGCATATGGACAGTACATGCTGAGTAGGCTCTATGCTACAGGACAGGGTGTTGAGAAGGATGAAAAGAAAGCTTTTAGCTATTGTCAACTAGCTGTTTCACAAAAATATGAAGACGCCTATGTCTATTTAGGCTACTTATTTGGTAATGGAATTGGAGTTGAGTGCAATAGACGCGAAGCAGCCCATTGGTATTGCCTAGCTGCTGAAAAAAATAATGGCGCAATATGGCTTAGGATTCATGTATGCTGCAGGGGTGAATGTGCCCAAGAATGAGCAGGAAGGTATCCGTTGGCTCCGGCTTGCTGCGAAGCAAGGCGACATCGCGGCCAAGATCACTCTCGGGGTTGTGCTTTCGCCAGGCAAAGAAGCGAATCGCCTGTTTCAGGAAGGGCTGCAAGGCATGACAAAAGAGGATTATGCAACCTTCGCTGCAGACTCGTCGGACTTAGCCAAACGCATCCTTGCCAAGCTAAAGGAAAGCGGGCCTCCAACAACCTAGAAGGCTTTTTTGGCCTGCTTCTTTTCCATTTTCTTTTGCTTACGCTCTTTTTGGCTCATCGTAGGTTTCTTTTTCTCATCTTTGCGATGCTTTACCACTTCTTTAGTCATAATGAGACTCCTTGTATTACCTCGAATATATCAGATCTCCCAAATTATGAATCAACTTAATTTGTTTCAGGGTGGGTAACGACTTCGACCTCTTCACTGGCATCATCAATAAAAATATCATCCTCAACAGTAGCGTCCGTAGGAACTTTTGTGATTTTGATCTGAATGTTCTTGCAGGTAGTAACCTCAATTTGTGCAGTGAAAGGCAAAGAAATTTCTACATTTTCGCAACTGTTTAGGGATACAACAGATCTTTCTTCGTTCCCAATAATTTGAACATCTCTAGAGTTTGTTAAAGTAAGTTTAGCACCCTCATCTCTAAGGATAAATACCCTATTTGCAACTTCATTCGCTAGATGACCATTGCGTCGGACCGCGAT
>Ga0206912_1070_pt1 | contig 30374 bp, 32 predicted proteins | sample Alteio_BWOrgHeat_75_FD_152933 | JGI IMG/M metagenome (GOLD analysis project Ga0206912, IMG submission 152933) | Enriched cells from forest soil in Barre Woods Harvard Forest LTER site, Petersham, Massachusetts, United States -... | ecosystem: Environmental > Terrestrial > Soil > Temperate forest >... | reverse complement strand
TTGGTTTATGGTAGATGTGGTATGGTCTATGGAAATATTAATTTTAACTCCCACCTCCCATCCATAAACCATGTACACATGCATAATTCTTATCTTTACCTGGTATAACGATGACGGAAGAAATAATAAATAAAGTTAGTCAAAGTGCACTCTTAACGTTGGATCTGGAGCAATTCTATCCAATGGAAAAAATCAACATCTTTGATTTGAAACCTTTTCTTTTTATGGAACTGATTTTAAAAGAAAAGGATTTTCGGGCTGCGCTATTAACGACCGACTGGGCAATATATAAGGATGAAATTGTTGGTATTTATTGTTCTGTCGATGCGGTGATTCCCGTCTGGGCCTATATGCTCGTCACCAGTTATCTTCAGCCTTATGCAAAGGAAGTAATCATGGGTGATGAAACAATGGTATTGCGGCAGGTAATAACGAATCGTATTCAGAAAATAAATCCCGCAGATTATAAAGACAAACGGATCGTAGTTAAGGGATGCGGTGAAAAGCCGATCGGAGATTTTGCATTCCTGGAAATCACCAAACTACTCCGCCCGGTTGTTAAATCAATTATGTATGGAGAACCGTGCAGCACGGTTCCGATTTTTAAGGCCAAAGTATAAAGACTTTTACTCTCACATTCTCACACTTTCATTAGGCCATCGGCCTAAAGTAATGTATTCTTCAAAATCAGTGTGGCAACTGAAAAATAAATTACCAAACCTGTTACATCCACCAGTGTAGCGACAAATGGCGCAGAGGACGCGGCTGGATCAGCGCCTAATTTCTTAAGAATGATAGGTAACATGGAACCTGAGATGGTTCCCCATAGAACAACGCCCAGCAGGGAAAAACCTACTGTAAGTGCAACCAATAACCAATGTTCCCCATAATTATAAAAATGAAAATGCTGCCATAAAAAAATCCTCATAAATCCTACAATTCCAAGGATTGCTCCAAGCGTAATACCTGAGAAAATTTCTTTTCGCATCACATACCACCAATCACGAAATTTGATTTCACCCAGGGCCATGGATCGGATGATAATTGAAGATGCCTGTGAGCCGGAGTTTCCGCCACTGGAAATAATCAATGGGATGAAGAGAGCTAGCACAACTGCCTTGCTTATTTCACCCTCAAAAAATCCCATAGCCGTGGCTGTTAGCATTTCTCCCAGAAAAAGAATTACAAGCCATCCGGCCCGTTTTTTCATCAAATGACCAAAGGATATGGTTGTATACGGTTCTTCTAATGCTTCCGAACCCCCTATTTTTTGAATCTCAGCCGTATTTTCCTTTTCAGCCAATCTTAACACATCATCCGAAGTAACAATTCCGAGCAATACACCTGATTCATTGATGACAGGAAGTGCGAACCTGCTGTTATTTTTAAATATACTGATCGTTTCCGTTTGTGCATCATTTACGGAAAGTGCGATAAACTGGTGGTCCATCAATTTTTCAACAGGTGTGGAAGGATCGACAATCAATAATTCCTTGATATTAATATCATCAATAAGTACTCCTTTATCGTCAACGACAAATAGAAAATTCAGGGTTTCAGCTGCTTTTCCCTGCTGGCGAATAATGTCTAATACCTGCTGAACAGTATCTTCAGATTTGATGGCCAGGTAATCGGGGGTCATTAATCGTCCAACCGACCCTTCAGGATAACCCAGGAGTTTAAGGGTTTCAGCCCTGGTTTCGGGAGCCAGAATTTTCAAAAGCTCCTTAACAGCATTGCCTGGCAGTAGTCCCAGAAAAGCTGTTCTGTCATCGGGCTGAAGGGCATTGAGTAATTCGGCAGCCTTTTCATCAGGGAGAGACTTAATTATTATTTCCTGCTTTTTCTTTCGCAGAAATTTAAAAACACGAGCAGCATGAAGGATGTCGATGTGCTGGAAAAGTTTCCCAGTCCAGTTTGTGTACTTATTTGCAAACTCAATAATATCGCGGGAAGAAAGTTTATTCAACTTTACAAAATCCGTAATACGATTATTCTGCAAAAGGTTTTTAATATCTTTTAAACTGGGCATTGTTAATATTGATTTTGCAAAGTTCTGAATTTCGGAATATAATTTTCCTGTCTCAGATTATAATTCAAAAATTTCACCTTGTCCGCGACTCGAATAGCTGCCTACAGCCGCATGCGTGCCCGTACCATTAAATTTGTACCGGCATTGTTTTCTATTTTTTAATATTTGAGTAATAATAGATTTCCAGGATCTGCCAGGACTTTCACAATAGATAATTTCCTGCGCATCATTTTCATTATCTGTAACAGGGATACCTAACGATGCACACCGTTGTTTCCACTTTTCTTTTTCTGCCGGCTCTCCTTTAATATATACTATTTCCAGGTTGAGTGGATGGACTTTTGTTTTTTTAAAAGCGGATTGAAGATAGGAAATTGTCCGGCTGAGCCGGATTCCCACCGTCAAAAAATAAAGTTGAAGGGAAGTCATATTTACGCTGAAATGCTTTTTCAAGAATAACTCCATTGCATCATAAAATATTTTTACATAGTGAGAATCTTTTCTCGTGCTTTCTCCTTTGAAATGAATGATCGTCGTATTTGATAAATAAAAATTCTGAAAACCGGCCTTTCTGATCCGGAAGCTTAAATCAATATCTTCAGCATACATAAAAAACCGTTCATCAAATCCGCCTGTAATATCAAATACAGGTTTCTTAATCATCATAAATGCACCCGATAATACGTCCACGGCATTTGTGCTGTTTTCATGCAGATAACCCATATAATATCCTGAAAAAAATTTTGATCGTGGGAATAGCCTGGCGAGACCGCTGACTTTAAAAAGCGCAGCGCGTGGAGATGGGAAACCCCGTTTGGATTCTTTTAAATAATTTCCAGCCCCATCGATCATGTGCAGACCAATAGCGCCTGCATCCTGGTTGGACTTGAAAAAAGAAAGGCATAATTCCAGACAGTCTTCAGCCAAAATAGTATCCGGGTTCAAAAACAATATGTACTCGCCGGAGCATTGAGAGGCTCCCTGGTTATTCGCCTTTGCAAACCCTCTGTTTTCATTGTTGCGGATGAAATGAAAAGAAGGAAAAAGGGGAATAAGAAATTCCAGACTACCATCTGAGGATGCATTATCAACTATAAAAACCTCTGTCTGGCCATCGGTTAAAGGACTCCCTTCAACCGCCTTTTTCAATGAGCAAAGACACTGTTCAAGAAAAAATTTAACATTGTAACTGACGATGACAACAGAAAGAATCATCCGGCCTGCATTGACGCGAAGTACGATTTTTTCATGTATCCAGCAAAATGTAAGTCTTGCATGTCTTTCAGGCTGCCCATGCTTTGTTTATATTTGCAGCATGTTAAAAACCACCCTGATCAAGGCCGCCGAAAGGGCAGGCGGAATCCTCAAACAATATTATGGAAGTAATTTTCAGGTTTCGAACAAGGAAGGGGTGAATAATCTCGTTACTGAAGCAGATCATGCGTCAGAAAAAGCGATTATAGAAATAATCAGGGAAGACTATCCGGATCATTATATTTTAAGCGAGGAATCGGGGGATATGCCAAAGGATTCAGCCTATAAATGGATTATTGATCCCCTGGATGGTACCGTTAATTTTGCGCACGGGCTTCCGATTTGTTGTGTTTCCATTGGGCTTGAACAGGATGGAGAAATGCAGATGGGGGCAGTTTATAATCCCTTTTTTAACGAGTTTTATTTTGCGCAAAAGGGCTATGGGGCTACATTAAACAACGAGCTTATTCATGTTTCCGGGGAAACCCGGGTGGAGAAAGCCTGTTTGGTGACAGGATTTCCCTATACTTATCTCGATGAACCCAACGGCCCGCTGGAAGTATTCTCCAGGTTAATAAGAAAAGGAGTTCCTGTCAGGCGATTGGGATCCGCAGCTATGGATCTTTGCTGGGTTGCCGCAGGAAGATTTGAAGGTTTTTACGAACACAAACTGAATGCCTGGGATAGTGCGGCGGGATATTTAATTGTAAAGGAAGCTGGCGGAAAAGTTACTGACTTTAAAGGGGCACAATATTCTCCGTATCAGCCACAAATTGTAGCAACGAATGGGAAAATCCACGCAGAATTACTTCAATGGATATCGGACAGTTTACCAAAATGACCGGTTCAAAATGAATAAATAAAACAATAATGGAACCCCGTACGGAAATCTCAACGCTGGGTGAATTCGGGCTGATAGACCATCTCACCAAAAATATAGAGATCAAAAATGCTTCTACCGTTCTCGGCGTAGGTGATGACGGAGCAGTGATAGATCATTTTGGTAAACAAACCGTTTTTTCTACGGACCTGCTTATTGAAAATATTCATTTTGACCTCATTTATACCCCGCTCATGCACCTTGGGTATAAAGCTGTAATAGCAAATCTGAGCGATATTTATGCCATGAATGCAACGCCTACTCAGTTGTTGATATCACTTGGTTTCAGTAACCGGTTTAGTCTTGAAGCGCTCGATGAATTTTATGAAGGAGTATATGCTGCATGTGATAAATATGGAGTAGATCTGATAGGTGGGGACACGTCTTCATCACAAAAAGGATTTATAATTTCTGTTACAGCAATAGGAGAAGTTGCTCCGTATAAATTTGTGCAGCGCTCAACTGCAAATAAAGGCGATCTTTTATGTTGCAGCGGTGACCTCGGAGCGGCCTATCTGGGTTTGGTTTTTCTGGAAAGGGAGAAAAAAATTTTTCTCGAAAATCCAAACGTCCGCCCTGACCTGGAAGGAGAAAAATACGTAATTGGCAGAATGCTCAAGCCGGAGGCTTCAAAAAAAACAATTGATTTTTTCGAAGAAAATGAGATTACACCCACAGCTATGATGGATATCAGTGACGGATTAAGTTCTGAAATCCTGCACATCTGCAAACAAAGTGGCTTGGGTTGTGTATTGTATGAAGAAAAAATTCCTATAGCAGAAGAAACACGTAATGCCGCTTTTAAATTTGAGCTGGATCCCACGGCCTGTGCACTTAGCGGGGGTGAAGATTATGAATTATTATTTACAGTGAAGCAGGAAGATTTCGAAAAACTGGTTTTGAATGAAAACATCAGCGTTATCGGCTATATGACCAACCCCGAAGAAGGCAAGAAGATACTTACGAAGGGGGGAAATAAATTTGATATAACAGCCCAGGGCTGGAACGCATTTACAAAATAAGCATCCTGAGAATGATCCGGAAACTGAAAACTTATATGTGGATTTATGGAGTGATATGCATGCTTGTTTCCTGCATGTCTTCCCGCAACACGTATGATCCTCAAAAAAAATATTCACCCGCAGTTATTCAGGCGGACTATTCCCTGTTCCGAAATATCCTGGAAACAACACATCCCAGTATTTATTGGTATACCCCGAAAGATAGTATGGATTATTATTTTGAAAAGGTGGGCAAATCTTTGAAAGACTCCATGACGGAAATACAATTTCGTGACCAGCTGTCCTTTATGATTTCAAAACTCGATTGCGGTCACACTACTATGAAAGGATCAAAATCATTCAGCAAATATGTAGATACAGCTTCTTCAAAAGCATTTCCATTTGCATTGAAATTCTGGTCCGACACGATGGTCATTACCGCCAACCTGAGAAGAAATGATCCTATATTACAAAGAGGAACAATTATTCAATCCATCAACGGATTTGATGCCAGGGCTTTGACAGATACTCTTTTCAATTATATTACGACAGATGGATATAGCATTAATGGGAAATATCAATGCCTAAGTACCGGATTTTCATTTGCCAATCTTTACAAGAATGTTTTCGGCCTGGCAGATTCAATCAATATTCATTATATAGACAGTACGGGAATCGAAAGCCAGGTATGGGTTCAGCCCTACGATTTTAAAGCTGATACAATGAATAAAAGTTCTTTGAATCATGGCCCCCCAGCCAAGGGCAAAAGTTCCCACAAAAAAAAGGAAACTCCATTCTTTTTTTATTCATCTGCAAATCTTCAATTGGATACGGTAATGAAAACCGGATTCATGACTGTTGCAACATTCGACCGATCGAATCATCTGAGGAAATTTTTCAAAAGCTCATTTAAAGTAATACACAGGGAACATATAAAAAACCTCATCATCGATGTCAGATCAAATGGTGGTGGGGATGCGGGACTTTCTACTTTACTTACGAAATATATTATTGATCATAAATTTAAACTGGCGGACTCCTTGTACACAGTCAAGCCGCCATCACAGTATAAAAAATATATGGAGAAAAGTTTCTTGTATGGGATGTTGATTTCGCTGGTTACAAAAAAAGAAAGCGATGGTAAATATCATTTCAGGTATTTTGAAAAACATTATAATTCTCCGAAGAAAACATATCATTACGACGGGCAAGTTTTCATATTGATTGGCGGGAATTCGTTTTCTGCAACTACGCTTTTTGCGGGTGATCTGAAGGGGCAAAAAAATGTAACACTTGTAGGTGAAGAAACGGGCGGAGGGTATTATGGAAACACAGCGTGGATCATACCTGATGTAACCCTGCCGAACACCGGACTGCGTTTTCGTTTGCCAAGGTTCAGAATGGTCATCGATAAAGATCGTGTCAAAAATGGGAGGGGTATTACTCCAGATGTATGGGCAGTCCCCACTTCAGATGCAATTCGCGATGGTATTGATTTTAAAGCCATGAAAGTAAGAGAACTTATATCACAGCAGGAAGCTTTAACCAATCATGATCCGGAAAACAAATGACGAAGAATGAAAATAATCTTGATCTTATGGCTTATAATTTATTCATTGACTGCTAAAGGTCAGGATTCGCTTCAGCAGGCCAGATTAAAATCTCTGCAGGGAAAGATTGCCCCCTTTTCTGTATTCGCTAAAAAAGATTCGCTTTTCCTTGTATGTTTTTGGTCAGTAGCATCAGATGAAAGCATCACGGAGTTGAATTCCATCAATGCGAACCTGGAGCAATGGCAAAAAATGAAATCATTTCGATTTATGGCAATTTCTGTAGATGAAGGTAAGACCGCAAACAGAATGAGGCCCACCTACAATATGAATGGATGGACTTTTGAAGTTTATGACGATATCTATGGTGATATTCGAAGAGCACTACATTCTGATAACTTCCCGCAAAGTATGATTGTTTATAAGAACGAAATCATTTATGAACAATCCGGTTGGACAGCCGGATCCGAAAATTATTTAATTCAGCGTCTGTTATCCATGAAAAACTGAAGCAATCAGTTCCAGGGATTTTTTATGAATGATATTAAAATCGGCATATTGTCCTACCTGTATTTTCCCAAGAAACGGATCTTTCATCAGACCGGCAGGATAAGTAGTACACATCTTTAAGGATTCTTCCATCGGGATACCTGCCTGCAGAACGGCATTTTTAAAGGTTGACATCATTGTCATACAGGATCCTGATAATGTGCCATCCGGCAAAGTATAACGGTTACCCTGAAATACATGATGATAATAACCTTCTTCAATAGAAGTGACCGCATCCGTAATAAAAAATAATCGTTCACCCATTATTTTTTTGCTGAGCCGGACAGAAGCAAAATCGACATGTACTCCGTCGCAAATAATACTTGACATCACGTTAGGGTCATCGTAAATAGCACCGACCATTCCCGGTTCCCTTCCCTGTAGCGGGGACATAGCGTTAAAAAGATGAGTGGCAGCAGGAACTCCCATTTCGAAGGCATGACTAGCCTGGGAATATGTTGCGTTACTGTGTCCAGCAGAAATGAGAATTCCATTATCCATTAAAAGGCTTATGATCTTATCATCGCATTCTTCGGGGGCCAGAGTAATCATTTTAATAATGCCCTTTCCTTTTTCAAGCAAAAGCTCAACTTCTTTCAGGATAGGTTTTTTAATGAATGCTTCAACGTGAGCTCCTTTTTTAGCCTTGCTGATCCAGGGACCTTCCAAATGAAGACCCAGCAGCCCTTTTTTCCCTGAAGCTATATATGCCCCTGCGGCTTCAATTCCTTTCAGGAAATTTTCCATGGAATTGGTTGCCATTGTAATTATAAAATGAGAACAGCCTCCGGAAACACAATATGCGAAAGTGGCTTCCAGTGATTCGGTATCCAAAGAATTTGAAAACAATTTTCCATTGCCCCCGTATAATTGGAGGTCGATAAAACCAGGCGTGACCATACAATCAGGGAAAGACCGGATATCATATCCTGATGGAAGAAATTCTTTCGGAAGAATTCCGGTTATTATATTGTTCTCAGTTAATATAACCTGGTCTGTCATTGTCTCGTTTCCGGTAAAAACCTCATCTGCCTGAAAAGCCTGTTTCATATTTTATGGTTGAATAAAAAACTCATCTGCATCGTGCCAAAATGGAAATTTAGACCGGATCTCTTGTAGTTTATTACGGTCCAGGGTATGCGAAAATATTTCTTCATCCGATATTAAAATTTTCATAGGATCACCCAAAGGATCCACCAGCATGGATTCACCAGAATACTGCAAACCGTTTCCATCTGTCCCCGTGCGGTTCACTCCAATAACATAACATTGATTTTCTATAGCCCTTGCCTGTAACAAAGTTTTCCAGGCATGACTTCTTACCGAAGGCCAGTTGGCTACTACGACAAGCAGATCATACTCGGGTTCGGTACGTAGCGGCTGCTGTTTAGTTTGGCGTATCCATACAGGGAACCGGAGGTCATAACAAACCTGCAGGTTAACCTTCCACCCGTTAACAGATGCGATCAGGCGATTTATTCCTGAGGTAAAATGCTGATCTTCTTTTCCATACGCAAATAAATGTCGCTTATTATAGTAACCGTATTCGCCGGATGGAAGCATCCATATCAGTCGATTGTAATATAAGGGAACCCCCTCTGTATCTTCCCTGGCAATAATGCTTCCGGTGATAATCGATCCTTTTTTACCGGCTGTTTTCTGCATCCATTCAACAGTCGGGCCGGTCATGGTTTCGGCTAGTGATTCCTTTTTCATGCTGAAACCAGTACTGAACATTTCCGGAAGTACAATCAATTCAGATTGGGAAGGTATTCCTTCAATTTTCTTTTGAAACATCTCCAGATTTGCCATTTTATCTTCCCATTGAAGGGGAGTCTGTATCATTGAAATCCGGAGTAAAGACATGTTAAATAGGTTATTCAGCTTCTAATCAGGTGTTTTATCGTCTGGAAAGGACCATTTTTTAATGAGCTCGGGTTCAAAACCCCTTTGAAGCAGGAATTCCTGCCATTTGCTTTTTTTGACAAAAATATTCTTTTCATCAAGGAGGGAGGTCCATTTTTTGGAAGCGAGACGATTAAAACCGGCTTCATATTCTGTTGTATCCAAACTTCTGAGGGCATTCATAATGCAAAATTCGCTGATTCCGCGTTGCCGGAGTTCATATTGGATTTTTTGTCTTCCCCAACCTTTTATACGTGATTTTCCTGAAGCAAACTGCCGGGCGAATCTTTCTTCATTAAGGTATCCTTCTTCTATCAACTGTGAAATCAGCTCATCCACTTCTTTTTTGAATAATCCAAGGGAATAGAGTTTTTGCCTGACTTCCGAATGACTACGTTCCTGGTAACCGCAATAATGTTTTAATTTTTGAAGCGCTTTTTCAACCGAAATTCTAACCCTGAAATTTGATGAACCGGACTCCGTCATGGCACCAAATATAAAAAAATACACAAATTATTCCGGGGATATTCACCCTTCTATATTCACTTCGGGCTCTAAGAAAAAAATCAGTAGTTTCGTCCCAAAGTCCCGATTCATGAAGTTTATTGTTTCGTCCTCGGCTTTGCTCAAACATTTACAGCAGATCAGCGGTGTTATCAGTGCAAATACTGTACTGCCAATTCTGGAAGATTTTTTATTTGAAGTAGAAAAGAACAAACTCACGATTGTTGCTACCGATCTGGAAACCGTGATGAAAGTTCATATGGAAGTGGAAGCACGGGAAACAGGCAAAGTTTGCATACCTGCAAAGATCCTGTTGGATTCACTTAAAAATATTGCAGACCAACCTTTGGCATTTACTATCGATAAACAATTTTCAGTTGAAATCACCAGTGATAACGGCAAATACAAAGTGATGGGTGAAAATCCCGATAATTTCCCCAAAGATCCTTCAGCAGACGAAACAACTTCATTTGAAATTCCTGCTTCTGTACTTGCTACTGCCATCAACAAATCCCTGTTCGCGGTCAGCAACGATGATCTGCGTCCGGCAATGACAGGAGTTTTGGTGGAAATGAGTCCCTCATCGATTCAATTTGTAGCAACGGACGCACATCGTCTGATACGCTTTAAAAGATCAGATATTTCCAGCACGAGAACGGAATCCCTTATCGTTCCAAAAAAACCTTTGAATTTATTAAAGTCAACACTTCCCAATTCTGATGAACTGGTAAAACTTTCATACAACAGCAATCATTTATTTGCGAATTTCGGAGAATTGCAAATGAGCTGCCGCCTGATAGACGCGCGCTTTCCTGATTACAAAGTTGTAATACCGGCTGACAATCCATATAAACTAACGGTTAACCGCAGTGATTTTCAGGGTGCTCTTCGAAGAGTAAGTGTATTCAGTAATAAAAGTACCAACCAGGTCGTACTAAGTATTCATGGCAGTGAATTACAACTCGCCGCGCAGGATGTAGATTTTTCTTTTGAAGGAAATGAAAGAATGAAGTGCCAATATTCGGGTGAAGATATGTCTATCGCCTTTAATGCACGGTTCCTGATTGAAATGCTGAATGCAACAGCTTCAGATGAAATCCGTGTGGAATTGTCTACACCTACAAAGGCGGGAATTATTAAACCGGTAGAGCAGGATAAAGCAGAGGACCTGCTGATGCTGGTCATGCCCTTAATGTTAAATAGTTAAACGGATTTAATTCTTGTTACACAAAAACTGAAAAGGCTTCAGCTCCTGTTGCCTTACAACACGTTGAATATAACGGGTTCCTCTTAAAATTTTGTAACTGTTGAGATCAAAAACTTCGTGAGCGTCACAAAAGGTTTCGAGTGTTTCGTACTGGAAAAGGAGATCATTTAATTTTTCGAGTTCACAAGCCATGAACTGCTCAGTAACGAATTCATCTTTCATAAGAACAAGTAAATCTCTGTCAGGTGTTTTCATTGCAATTAGATTTTAGTATCCGACCATACCCTTGTTGACGCCACAACCACATTTTTTACTGCTTCCTCCAATGTGATTGTTGGAATTACAACCAGCGCTTACAATTGTAATCATAATTAATAAAAAGATCAATAGGGTAAGCGGATTTTTCATAGATTTCATTGCTCTAATTTATAAAAATTTGCGGTTAATTGCAGGTTTTTGTCCCAGTTTTAGAAATTTTATATGATTCAAAAAGGGCCGGTTTCCGTGCTCCTTGCACCCCTGGATTGGGGCCTTGGGCATGCAACACGCTGTATCCCAATAATTAATGAGTTAATCCAGCAGGGAGCACGGATAACGATCGCGGCCAGTGGGGGTCAAAAAGCTCTTTTATTAGAAGAATTCCCTCAGCTTGAATTCGTTGAAATTCCTGGTTATAATCTACGCTTTAAAAGGGGTGTTGTATTAAAATGGGCCCTCATATGTCGGATCCCTATTATACTGAAGCGAATAAAAAAGGAAAATAAATGGCTTGAAGATTCAGTTGAGAAACTTAAAATACATGCAGTTATTTCCGATAACAGATACGGTCTTTTTCACAAAAAACTTTATTGTGTTTTTATTACGCATCAATTGAATATTCTATCAGGATGGAGATCTCATGAATCAGTTGGCGGTTGGATAGATGATAAGATCAGGAAATGGAATTATAAGTTCATCAGGAAATTTTCTGAATGCTGGATACCGGACCTGGCAGAAAATAATTCTTTATCAGGAGAGCTGTCTCATCCAGTAATACTTCCGCCCATTCCTGTGAAATATATCGGGCCTTTGTCGAGGTTTAAAAGGGAAGAAAAAAAGATGATAAGTAATTCACTACTGATTCTTATTTCCGGACCCGAACCACAAAGAACAGTATTTGAAAATATTTTGTTCCGACAACTGATCCTCTCCACTATGGAAACAGTTGTTGTCAGAGGTTTGCCAGGATCTAAACTTCCCAACCCGATTACAAGAGAAAGATTAAAAATATTTAATCATCTTCCGGCGGACAAACTGAATGACTTAATGAACACGTCGGAATTTATTATTGCAAGAAGCGGATTCAGTACAATTATGGACCTTGTTACATTAAAAAGGAATGCCATTCTGGTTCCTACTCCCGGACAAACAGAACAGGAATATCTTGCCCATTATATGCATGATAACAAATGGATGTATAACGCTCCCCAAAAAAATTTCAATCTTGAAAATATTTTGAGCATATATCGGAAAATAAAACTGAATTTACCCGGAATACCTGAATCAGACTTATATCAGCAGGTAAATGATTTTTTAGCGGAAGTATCAAAAAGAGACAGGGATTAATCTTTACTCGGGTTTGTAAAAAAACAAAAAAGTATTGTTTGTCCTATTAAAATCTTTCCAGGAATCGATCTCAGAAGTCACAGCAAACACACTGCAGGTAGGCATATGGCTGATTTGGGCAGGGCAGAGTGAAGAAGCAAATTCTGTAATGCCAGGATTGTGTGAGAAAAGTGCGATATGTTGGTACTTATCTTCTAATTCATGGATTAATTCCATGAAGTTTTCCTGGGAGGCATGATATAATGTTGGAATGAAAAATATCTCTTTCAACTTACGGTTATACTCGGCAACAAATAATTCTGCAGTAGTTTTCGCACGAACAGCCGGACTGGATACAAATTGATCTATCTGAACTTTCTTTTTAAAAAGCTTTTTACCCATCTCAGCTGCTTCACGAAATCCGCGGTCATTTAAAGGACGATCAAAATCTGAAGACACATCGTATGTATGCGAACTTTTTGCATGTCTTACTAATATTAAAGTTTTCATTTCACAAATTATTTGCATGAAAAATTATCCTGAATATTGTCATCACATATAAAGATCTTTTCATAAATCATTTATTATTATCTGATCGAGTGAAAATACGAGCTTGTTTCATTATATGAAGGTAAAAAATCGGGCCACAATAGTGATTTTCCGTGGACTTTTACGAAATCCCGATTATTTTTTTTATTTAGAGTTTATACAATAAAAAACATCAGTTAATTCATTGTTTAAATGAGAATCAAATAATATTTTAGTACCTGATCCGTTTTTGAAATACCCTAGAAAAACCCAACCATGCGAAACAAATATCGTGTGTTATCCGTAGCCCTGTTGCTGTCATTCTCTCCCATTTTACATCCCGGAAATGGATTGATGGCAAGTCCAATTAAGAGAAATCCGGCGCCGATTACACTTTCCCACAATTCTGTTGAATTTGAAGCTGAAGTAAGCAATTTGTACTGCCAGATGAATCTGGAGGAATCCGGCCTTCACCGCGAAGTATTTGAATATGCTTATATAGGATACCTGCGTTTGCTCGAAGAACACAAAATCATGAAGAGCAATATTATCACTATTTGTGATTTTAGTCAATCATCAAGGAATCGCCGGTTATATGTTGTTGATCTGGAAACCAGAAAAATACTCATCAACACATTTGTTTCTCACGGACGGCGTTCAGGAGGTGAGTATGCGAATAAGTTTTCTAATAAATGGAGCTCTCATAAAAGCAGCCTTGGATTTTATGTTACTGAATTAACATACACAGGTAAACATGGCCTGGCACTGAAAATTCACGGTCTGGAAAAAGGATTCAACGACAAGGCCGACAGGAGAAACATAGTTATACATGGTTCAAAATATGTCGGCGAGAAATTTATTCAGTCGAATAAGTTTAACGGCAGAAGCTTTGGTTGTCCTGCCATACCGAATGAAGATGTGAAGGAAGTAGTTGAAGATATGAAGGGAGGATCCTGCTTCTTCATTTATCATCCAACGAAAAAATACCTGACTGGTTCAAAAATATTAAATGGTTAACCGGACGTAAACTCCGATGGTTTGAAGGTGAAAAAGTCCAATTTAGGTTCGTACCCTATGATTGGGCTTTTCTTTTTATTTAATGTGAATAGAAATCCTCTCTCCGGTCCTGTCAAAAATTATTTGCTTTTTTGGGCGAATATTTAAATTAACCATGAAACCATTTGGGCTATGACTCCAACTAAAAACCCACTGACCATTTCAAAACGATTATGAGCTCCCAGGATCAGGCGGGATGAACAAACAATGCCGGCAATTAATATTGGAATTGTAAGATAAAGGCCGGATGTATATACATCCTGCCGGCTGAAGAGAATCGCAAAACTAACAAGTCCGCCCATGGCAACTGCATGGATGCTGACCTTATAAAAAATCGTACACATCCATGCGCCACAGACTGCGAGAAAAGTGCCGAGTATAAAATGAGCAGCTACCGGTGGTGTATCCGGCAGATTTCTAAATACATAACTCGCCCAAAAATAAAAAAACATGGTTACTATAAAACCTACCAGCCTGTCCTGGCGATTTTCAAGCGACAGACTCCTTATCAACTTAAGCCGCCACGCTATGAACAAACTGAAGCAGGGAAAAAAAATCGTAAATAATATAATGCTCAATATGCGCAGATTTTTGGTATGCGGATCAACACCTTCAAAAACTGACGGATGTATATAAATCAGAAAGGATAATATATATGCACTGATAAGAATAGGATGAAACAAGATTGAAAAAAAATGAGCAAAGAATCGAAGACCCCGGGATGGATGGGGTTCAGTTGCTGATGCTGTTGAAGATTGATATGCTGGTAGATTCATTGGTTGGCGGTTGACTGATGACGGATGACCGGCTCTTCATTGGCGTTCAGCGTTAAGCTTTTGGCTTTAGACTTTTCACAATTCCCTTCTGAGTCTTGCTACCGGAATGTTCAGTTGTTCGCGGTATTTGGCAACGGTTCGCCGGGCAATATTATATCCTTTTTCCTGTAGCAGCTCGGTTAACCGTTCATCGCTCAATGGTTTCTTTTTACTTTCATCTCCAATAAGGTCGCTTAATATTTTTTTCACTTCGCGGGTAGAAACTTCTTCTCCACTGTCTGTACTTAGGGATTCGCTAAAGAAAAATTTCAACCGGTAGGTACCAAATTCTGTTTGCACAAACTTACTGTTGGCTACGCGGCTCACCGTGGATATATCCAATCCGGTCCGTTCTGCAATATCTTTCAGGATCATCGGTTTGAGGGAGGTTTCATCACCCGAAATAAAAAATTCATGCTGATAATCCATAATGGTCTGCATGGTGTTTACCAGCGTTTGCTGCCTTTGTTTAATGGCATCTATAAACCACTTTGCCGCGTCAATTTTTTGTTTGATAAAGAGCACGGCCTCTTTTTGTCTTTTATCTTTTTTTGCCCCACGATCATAATCCTTCAGCATATCGCGGTAACCATCGCTGATACGTAGGTCAGGTGCATTCCTTGAATTCAGTGTAAGTTCCAGTATTCCCGCGTTATTGAAAATAAAAAAATCAGGCACGACATAACCCTCGCCTTTGCCGGAACCGCCAAGATTGCCGCCAGGCTTGGGATTCAGCTTTATTATCTGGCGTATGACATCCCTGAATTCTTCTTCAGTAATATTTAATCCGCGCTGAATCTTATCGTAATGTTTCTTGGTGAATTCATCGAAATATTCTGAGAGTACACTAATGGCCAGCTCCACGCTTTTTGTTTCATTCTTTTTCCTTTCCAGTTGAAGCAGTAAACATTCCTGAAGGTTTCGCGCAGCAACTCCCGGTGGATCGAATTGTTGAATACGTTTTATAATGGATTCTACTTCATCTTCTGAGCTTTCTATATTTTGTCTGAAGGCCAGATCATCCACTATTGATGTCGTTTCGCGACGCAGATAACCATCGTCATCAATACTTCCAACAATCTGTTCAGCTATTTTGCGCGTCCGGTCATCGAGTTTCAGCATTCCCAGCTGGTCCAGCAGAATATCATAAAAACTCGTTTCAAGTTTGTGCGTAACAGATTGTTTGTCTTCCGCATCGGGATAATTTTCATCCCTTAGCCTATAATCAGCCACATCATCATCATGATCATTCACGTATTCGCTGATGTCGATATTATCATATTCATCCTGAGTTCCTTCTGGTTCAAAATCTTCTTCAGCAGTTTCGAATTCATCCTTGGAATCTTCCGTTAAGCCGTCATCATGATCCTCTTCTGCAACTTCCAGAGCAGGATTTTCTTCCAGTTCTTCTTTGATCCTTTCTTCAAGATTGGCAGTAGGTACCTGCAGCAGTTTCATGAGCTGAATCTGCTGTGGAGATAATTTTTGGAGTAATTTCTGCTGTAATGCTTGACTTAATGCCATCTTTGAGGGGTTAATGTCAGAAGGGGCAATTTGAAAAAAATCTGCCCATTCCACAAAAATCGCGCCGTAAATTTACATACATTTATGAAGAATCGACCGCAACGTCTTATTTGTTTTCTTGTTGTCTGGTTGACAATGTTTTCCTGCATTTCGGGGGAAGGGCAGATAATATTGAAAAAGACGGATTTGCCACGAGATTTTAAACATTTGTGGTTACCGGGAGCAAGTGCCGGGGCTGGGCATATGGAGGCAAGATTATGGAACCTGCATGGTCATTTAGATCTTTCTTGGGGGGCAGTTTTGGCAAGATCCGTGACCACAGGCCAACAATATATGATTATCCCTTCTGACATCTATTATATCCAGTCTGGCTTCTTCTGTAAAAGAGAGTGGGAAATGGAAAAAGCGACCCATATTCCTTTACGAATCAGGCTAGGCTCGCTTGCTGATTGTAACGCGCTTGAGGGGAAGCACTAGCCAGCACTTTTTTTATGGCGGTTGCGAGACCGGATGCCTTTTCCCGAAGCTGATCTTCTGTCCAGGACAATCCAATGGCCGTACTGATGCAGCATCCCATCACTTCGTCGCTTCTGCTGAAATCCTGGGTATTGAGCTTTTTAACAGCAGTAATCTGATCGGAATTCAGGCGATTGAGCGTTTTATCTGTTTTCAGATGATCCCATTTGCGGATATAATGCCAGTTATGTTCAAACCAGTAGAAGTTTCCCCCAAAGATCTGCCTTGCTTTCATTTCTGATACGACTGCTTCGGTCAATTCCTGACTGGGCATGAACCAGCTAAGAAAAGTATGGCTATCACCAGCGGGATCGGGTATGGTCCGGAATTTTACTCCTGGTATTTTTGCAAGTTCTGCCTGCAAAAACAAATGATTTTTCTTTTGAATGGAAAGAAAGCTATCCAATTTGCGAAACTGTGCCAATCCGACGGCAGCATGTAATTCTGAAATCCTGTAATTATATCCGATGAAAGGATGCTGCTCTGCGCCACGGTCATTTCCTATATGATCATGTCCGTGATCAGTATAGCCGTCACAATTTGTATAAATATTTTTATTATTTGTTAAAACAGCGCCGCCTTCGGCACAGGTAATGGTTTTAACGAAATCGAACGACAGTGTTCCTGCATCGCCAATGGTACCAAGATATTTTCCTTTATAGGAAGCCCCGATACTCTGACAGGCATCTTCCAGTAAAAGAAGTTTATGGTCGCGGCAGATTTCCTGAATTATATCCATATCAGCCATACTACCGCACATATGAACAGGCATAATGCAGCGCGTAGCGGGCGTCAGGGCTTTTCTTACGGAAACAGGATCCATCGTCAATGAATCATTTACATCAACCAGGACAGGTACAGCACCTACACTGAGAACGGCTTCAAAACTGGCAACAAATGTGAAAGAAGGCATGATTACTTCGTCGCCGGCTCCAATGCCTAAGGCAGCGAGAGCGGTTGTAAGCGCAGAGGTCCCGCTGGAAGTCAGCTGTGCATATCCGCAATTCAACCTTATGCAAAGCGCCTGTTCCAGTTCGCGGGATTTCCAAATACCTTTACGTGCTGCATCAAAGCCGTACCGCATGAGGATTCCGGTAGATAAAACATCGTTTACTTCCTTGCGTTCTTCTTCACCAAAAAATTCAAATCCTGGCATGATTGGGTATGATTATAGATGTAAATCAAATATGCTACCAAAGTTAAAATCTTTTATAATGATGGCCTTATTAATTGCATCGCTTTGCATGATAAGCGCACAGGTTAAACCAACCTCCGAATCTTTAAATAAAAAAACCTGGTCCATTTCAGATCTTGAAGGAAAATGGTATTTGCAAATCGTTCCAGTAAATGATTCTTCGAATAATCGTATACCTGAGATTCAGTTCGATATAAAACAAAACCGGTTTTCGGGAACTACCGGATGTAATCAGATGTCAGGTAGTTTTGAGGCAACTGACAGTACCCTGCATATAGATGATAAAATGATTACGACAAGGATGTTCTGTCCTGGCTACGATGAAACAACCTTTTTGCATAAATTATTGAAAATTGATGGATACCATTTTAAAAATGGCCGGCTCATTCTGACTTCAAAAAACGATATAATCTCCCAGTGGAGCCGTAAAAAACTCGCACGCATTTAAAACCCTGAAGTGCAGGGTCAATTAAACTTTCCAGGAATAATTTAACTCGTGGTTCTGCCAACAGCAGTTCGTAAATTGCAAGCATGCAGGATTATCTTAAAGGATTGAATGAGGCACAGAAAGAAGCTGTTTTGCATATAGACGGTCCCCTGATGATTATAGCCGGCGCGGGAAGTGGTAAAACAAAAGTGCTGACAACAAGGATTGCTCATCTGCTTTCAAATGGTGTGGATGCGTTTAATATACTGGCCCTCACTTTTACCAACAAAGCGGCAAAAGAAATGAAGGAAAGGGTTGAACGCATTCTCGGAAATAATGAAGCGAGAAACCTCTATATAGGTACATTTCACAGCGTTTTTGCCCGGATTTTGCGGGCAGAAGCACCCAAACTGGGCTATCCTCACCATTTTACCATCTATGATACCGACGATGCAAAGAGCGTTGTGAAAACCGTTGTGAATGAACTTAACCTCGATGATAAACACTACAAACCCAATATCGTTTATAACCGAATTTCGCAGGCAAAAAACGGACTGATTTCACCTGCGGAATATGCATCGGATTATTATATCCAGCAAGAAGACACACGCAGCAACCGTCCTGCTATTGCACAGATTTATGAAGCATATGCTAAACGTTGTTTTAAGAACGGTTCGATGGATTTTGACGATCTGTTATTGAAGTTTTATGAACTGTTGAAAAATTTTCCGGAGAGTCTTCATAAATACCAGCACAAGTTCAAATATATTCTGATCGACGAATTTCAGGATACAAACCCCGCCCAGTATGAAATAATAAAATTACTGGGTGCGGTATACGAAAATGTTTGTGTAGTAGGTGATGATGCCCAAAGTATTTATAGTTTTCGCGGCGCAACCATTGAAAATATTTTACAGTTTCAGAAAGATTATGAAGATGTAAAAGTGGTCAAGCTGGAACAGAATTACCGGAGCACACAAAGTATTATAAAAGCTGCCAACGAAGTGATCAAACATAATAAGGGACAGATTCCGAAAAACCTGTGGACGGAAAACCTGGAAGGTGAAAAGATCCGCCTCGTAAGAACGATGACCGACAACGATGAAGGGAAATTTGTTGCCGATACCATCCAGGAACAAAAACTTCGCAATCATTTTAATAACCGTGATTTCGCTATTTTATACCGAACCAATTCTCAAAGCCGGGCATTTGAAGAAAGCCTGCGAAGAATGGCTATTCCTTATACTATTTACGGTGGTATCAGTTTCTACCAGCGTAAAGAAATTAAGGATTTTATTTCTTATCTGCGGGTAATTGTAAATCACAATGACGAAGAATCTTTAAAAAGAATCATCAATTTTCCGGCCCGCGGTATTGGAAAAACCTCGCTGGATAAGGCTGTACTCCTGGCCAATGAAAAAAATATTTCCATGTGGGATGTGCTTAGTAACGCATCTTCCATGGGATATAAGGCTGGCACACTGGAAGCCATTGAACAATTTGTTCAGATGATAAAAAGTTTTGCGAGTATGCTGAATACGAAAAATGCCTATGAAGTAGCTATGCATGTCGGCAAACAAACAAATATCGTTAAAGAATTATTCAATGATAAAACTACGGAGGGTCTTGCCCGTTATGAAAATATCCAGGAGTTACTGAACAGTATCAAGGAATGGGTTGATGATCAACAAAATCGCAGCATCATTGATGAAGATGGAATATTGATAGATACTGCAGATACACAGGAAACACAAAGAGGCCGGGCAGGACTTTCTGGTTATTTACAGCAGATTACTTTACTCACTGATACAGATCAGAAAGATCCGGAAGCAGATACGGTTAAACTGATGACGATTCACTCAGCGAAAGGCCTGGAATTCAGTTGTGTATTTGCCGCTGGTTTGGAAGAATCTCTTTTCCCCAATGCCATGTCCATCAACACTAGGGAAGAACTCGAAGAAGAAAGACGTCTTTTTTATGTTGCGATCACTAGGGCTAAACATAAACTCTGGATAACATATGCCAACTCCCGATACCGCTTTGGAAGTGTGATACAAAATGATCCCAGCAGATTTATTGAAGAAATTCCGGAAGATCAGATGGACCGCAGTTATGCCGGCGGAGGAATAAAAAATCAAATCGGTTCATGGACAGGCAGACCAGCCTACGATCGCCTCAACAGGGGTTATGGTGCAAACGACGGGTCTTCAACAAAAAGCCACGAGCCATCCAAACCTGGTTATATTTCTTCTTCGGCTAAGACGCCAGCACCAGTTCATATTCCTTCCCAGGATTTTGCACCCAGTGATACGAGTGATCTCGCCGCAGGAGATAAAGTGGAACATCCGAAATTCGGATTTGGTGAAGTGATCCGTATGGAGGGATCAGCACATAATCCGATAGCAACAGTAAACTTCAAGCTCGGCGGTGAGAAAAAGATTATGCTCAACTACGCGAAACTTAGAATAATTAAAGACCAGTAAATGTCAGGACTATAGCATGCTGTAAGCATTCCGTTGTCAAACAGGTGAAGGGTCCTTATAAGGTCTCTATAAACTTCCTGTAAGGTCTCTAATTAAGACTCCTATTTTAACTTCAGCACTTCGGCAACCGTCTTTTTTTCACTGCCGGAAAATATCTTTTTTCCTGAAATAATGACGGGCCTTTTCAAAAAAGTATATTCCTCAAGGATCAATTCCCGGTAGTCTTTTTCTGTAAGTTTTTTATTCCTCAGCCCCATGGATTTATATTTCAGGGCTCTCCTGCTGAAGAGCACCTCATAACTGCCGATCATATTCTTCATCTCATCCAGTTGTTCAGGAGTGATCTTATCTTCTTTTATGTTCTGATTGATAAATCCTTTTTTATTCAGATCAGCATCTTTGATAATCCGTTGACAGGTACCACAGGTTGCAACACAATAGACTTTTTTCATTGGGACTAGTTATCTGTTTAATAGCAATTTCTGAAACTCAAGTGAATCGCCGTTAAAGACATCGAAATCAACAATTGTATTACAACCATTTACCCTTCCTTTTTCATTATGCTGCCAGAAACTCCAGCTCCTGTAAATGCGGGGCTGTGAAGGCTGAAGGTAATGCGCAGCCCACAAAAGGTAACCATCGAAATCGTCTTTCAGGTACTTTTCATAAAAATCAACATTGGTATAAATAATGGGTGCCGTTCCATAATACGTCTGTACGGTTTGAAGCCATTCTTTTACACGCTGCCTTAATTTATCAGGGGGCACTCCATAAGTTTGTTCAATATCCAGCACGGGTGGCAGATCTCCCGGCAGAAGGGTTACCGAATTGATAAAATTCTCTGCCTGCGCTTTTCCACTTTTGGTTGCAAGAAAATAATGATAAGCGCCACGGATCAAGCCGGCTTCCCTGATTTTTTTCCAATTGCGGCTGAACATCTGGTCCTCATTTCCCAATCCTTCCGTCGCTTTCACGAATACAAAACTGATATGCACATTCTGTACCTGCATATTTTTTACAGATTGCCAGTCGACGACTTCCTGATATTTGGAAACATCAATTCCATGAACTGAATAATTCACCGGGATATCGATGCCGAACTCAGGGTATTCTACAAATGATGTTCTTTTTTGAAGTACCCATTGAACGATTATCACAATCAACATGATGATAATAGCGGTACTGAACATGAAAACGATAATCTTCCAGATCCTGCTCTTCTTTTTGGCCATTACGATAAATAAACGTTTGCAAATATAATCAGCCGACAGACGAAATACCAGTCTAAGAGCTTCCGGCTTTCCACATTTAAAACTAATTTTACTCAGTATATGACAAATTTCAATCTGAATGATACAATCAATCTTTTTTCCAAGCTGAGTATCCGACGCTTCTGGAACGGGACGCTTGTATTGTCCAGTTATTATTTGAGTAAATGGACACGAAAACCGATTCAATGGGGCGTTCCTGTATCCATTTCTTTCGAACCCACTACAAGCTGTAATCTGCGATGTCCGGAATGTCCCAGTGGACTCAGGTCATTTACGCGCCCGCGGGGTATGCTGGAAATGAATTTTTTCCGGCAGATGATCGACCAGCTGGCACCTGAATTATTATATCTCACTTTTTATTTTCAGGGAGAACCCTATCTGAATCCTGATTTTCTTGAAATGGTAAAATATGCCGTTTCAAAAAAAATCTACACGGCCACATCAACAAACGGTCATTATCTTACTGATGAAAATGCACGCATGACGGTGGAAAGTGGTCTGGACCGCCTCATCATTTCACTCGATGGTACTACGCAGGATGTATATAGCCAATACCGTGTGGGCGGCGAACTGGAAAAAGTGATGTCCGGAACAGCCAATATAGTAAAATGGAAAAAGAAACTTAATAGTAATACACCTTACATATTCTTTCAATTCCTGGTAGTAAGACCTAATGAACATCAGCTCATGGAAGCAAAAGAACTGGCAAAGAAAACTGGCGTAGATGGCATCCGGTACAAAACTGCGCAGATATATAACTATGCCAATGACCCGAATCATCTTATTCCACAACATACCACTCTTTCGAGGTATAGAAAAAAAACTGATGGAAGCTACGAATCAAAAAACCCGATGCAGAATCATTGCTGGCGTCTCTGGCATTCACCTGTTATTACCTGGGACGGACTTGTGGTGCCCTGTTGTTTCGATAAAGATGCAAAACACCGGATGGGTGATTTGAAAAATAAATCTTTCAAAGAAATCTGGAAACAACCGGAATACCTCGATTTTCGCAGGAAGATTTTAAAAGGCAGGGCAGAAATTGATATTTGCGCTAATTGCAGTGAAGGAGTAAAAGTGTGGGGAGACTGAAGAAAGTATGGGAGTGTGGGGGATTAAAGTTTATCAAATTATTTTATGAGTTTAGAGGAAGAAATTCATCAGAAAGTATTTCGCTCGGAATATCAAAAATCAACCATTAATCTCATTTATACTTATAATTGGCTGAATGAAAAAGTGAGTAAACTTTTTGAGCCCTTCGACATCACACAGCAACAGTTTAATATTTTACGCATACTGAGAGGCTCCGGCCAACCCCTATCTACGCTGCAGATAAGACAAAGAATGCTGGATAAAATGAGCGATACAAGCCGCATAGTGGACAGGCTAATAAAAAAGGGATTGGTTAAAAAATCAATTTGTCATGAAGACCGGCGATTGGTAGACATACTGCTTACCGACAAAGGAAAAAAACTATTACAAACAATGGATGGATTAAATGATGAAATGGAATCGATATTTAAATACCTCAGCGAAGAGGAAGCACGTCAATTGAATTTTCTTCTCGATAAAATAAGATCGGGTGAAAACGGACAGGAAGAAAAATCTGCAGAAATCCCTATTACCGGATAGATGACCATGAAAAGATTCCTCCTTGTTTTTCTGTTATTCTCATTCCGCATTGCATTTTCCCAACCTAAATATGAATTCAGGGCTGTATGGATTGCAACTGTTGATAATATTGACTGGCCCAGTGCAGGCGATTACAGCACTGAGCAACAAAAAGCCGAATTTATTCGTCAACTCGACATGCATCAGCGCAATGGAATGAATGCTGTAATTGTTCAGATCAGGCCGGCTTGTGATGCATTTTATCCTTCATCCATTGAACCGTGGAGTGAATGGCTTACTGGTAAACAGGGCAAAGCGCCCATTCCATTTTATGATCCTTTGGAATTTATGATCAGCGAGACCCATAAAAGGGGCATGGAATTTCATGCCTGGTGTAATCCATACCGGGCAGTCTTTCAGGTAGCACGTACAGTTGTTACATACAAGCGGGTTGGTCATAAACGACATCGTATTGTTAAACATATCAAACAATCATCCATTGCTCCGAACCATGTAAGTAAAATGCATCCAGACTGGATCATAAAATATGGTGATACAAAATATCTTGATCCGGGCAATAAGGATGTGCAGGCTTATGTTAATTCTGTCATCAGGGATATGCTTAGCCGTTATGACATTGATGGGATTCATTTTGATGATTATTTTTATCCTTACCGGATCGGATCTGTTGAATTTCCAGACGACACTTCTTTTGCGAAATTCGGTCAGGGTATGGATAAAGAAACCTGGCGAAGAAGTAATGTGGATTCAATCATTGTCATGCTGAGGCGCACTATAAGTGAGGTGAGGAAAACCTGTAAATTCGGAATCAGCCCTTTTGGTGTATGGAGAAACCAGTCGAGAGATTCACTGGGAAGCGATACACATGCAGGTCAAACCAACTATGATGATCTTTATGCGGACATTCTGCTCTGGTTGAAAAATGGTTGGATCGATTATGTGGTGCCGCAGTTGTATTGGGAATTTGAACAAAAAAATGCGCCATTTGGTATTCTGCTTGACTGGTGGAACAGGAATCATTATGATCGCCCCTGTTATATCGGTCTGGGTATTTACCGTGCGGGTTCGAATATATATTGGAAAGACAAGGACCAGCTTCCCCGTCAGCTGCACGCGATAAGGGATCTTCCTGGTATCGGCGGACAGGTTTATTTCAGCAGTGTTTCATTTTATAGAAATGCAAACGGATGGAACGATACACTGCGAGAAAATTTTTATAATTACCCTGCCCTGATTGCGCCGATGTCCTGGATCGATAGTGTTCGGCCATTCATACCCGTGGTGCATTTTAGTAGCAATAATGATTCGTTGGTATTTTCTTTTGAAAAAGGTAAACTTACTGATGAGCTGAAAGGATTTGCTGTTTACAAAGCAGAAGCAGCCTTTAATATTGATTCTGCCCGCGTATTTCAATTCATTCCAGGTAATCAGACAGCGAAAATGGCTTTCAGTTTGATAGAATTGCTAAATCAGCCACAGGGACGTTTTTTTGTCACTGCCATCAGTAAAACCAATAATGAGAGTGACCCCATTTTACTTTACCCATTAAGTTCACCAACACCTTTGCCGTAATCTGGTATTTGGTTATAGGTTATGAATTATGGGTTATGAGATATTGGAAAAGTCTGCTTTAAAGCTCATAACTCATAATTCATAACCCATAACCAAAAGAGATTTAAGCTTTAGGCTTTGGGCTTAAAATGGTTTAAATTTGAAATCAACTAATTTCCCGATTATCAATGGCGTTAATTGATGTACAATTACCCAATTCTCTGGCCCGGGCATTGCGATTGCCGAAAAAATCTCCACGGCGCCAGCAAATGAAAGTCCTGAAAAAATTATTGAAAAAAGCACGCTTTACTGAATTTGGGCAGAAGTATCATTTTGACAGTATTATGATGAGCCGACATATTGTTAAAAGTTTTCAGGAAAACGTTCCCGTATTTGATTACAGCAAGATCTATAAAGAATGGTGGTACAAAACCCTGGAAGGCAAACCCGATATCTGCTGGCCCGGTAAAATAAAATATTATGCCCTGAGTTCCGGTACTTCGGAAGCCGCCAGTAAATATATTCCAGTTACGAATGATCTGTTGCGAGGAAATCGAATAGTAATGGTGCGGCAATTACTTAGCCTTCGTAATTATCAGGATATTCCGGTAAAAAGTATTGGTAAGGGATGGCTGATGATCGGAGGAAGTACGGATCTTCAGAAAGGTCCGGGATATTATGAAGGTGATCTCAGCGGAATATCAGCAAAGAAAGTTCCTTTCTGGTTCAGCCCCTTTTATAAACCCGGAAGAAAAATTGCCAGGACGCGGGACTGGTCTCAAAAACTGGAAGAAATTGTAGAGCAGGCTCCACGGTGGGATATTGGTTTTATCGTTGGAGTCCCAGCATGGATTCAAATGTGTTTGGAGAAAATAATCGAGCGTTACAACCTGAAGAACATTCATGAGATCTGGCCTAACCTGGGATTTTTTGTTCACGGGGGAGTTTCCTTCGAGCCATATAAAATTGGATTTGAAAAACTACTAGGTAAACCCATTACGTATATAGAAACTTATCTTGCATCCGAAGGTTTCATCGCTTATCAGGACCGTCAGGATGAAAGAGGTTTAAGACTGGTTACTTATCAACACCTGTTCTTTGAATTTGTCCCTTTCGATAATAAGAATTTTGATGCTGATGGAAATATTATTAAAAATCCCGAGGCCCTGGAGATTCATCAGGTGGAAGAAGGTCGTGATTATGCACTCTTAATCAGCACAGCCGCAGGTGCCTGGCGATATCTGATCGGAGACACGATCCGTTTTACGGATAAGGAGAAAAGTGAAATCATTATAACCGGCCGCACAAAACAATATCTTAGCCTTGTGGGAGAACACCTCAGTGTGGATAATATGAACCAGGCCATTCAATTTGTAAGTGAGGAGATGAATATTTCAATACCTGAATTCACCGTAGCCGGCATACCACATGGATTATTTTTTGCGCATCAGTGGTGGCTGTCTTCAGAAATCGAATTGGATCCGGGGGTACTGGCTGAAAAACTGGATGAGAAGCTCAAAAGTTTAAATGATGATTATGCGGTTGAAAGAAAAAGCGCTCTCAAGGATATTTCGGTCAAAGTACTTCCGCCTGAAATCTTCATAGATTTTATGCGATCAGTCGGTAAGGAAGGTGGGCAGCATAAATTTCCCCGTGTCTTAAAGGGCAAAATGTTAAAGGACTGGCAAAGCTTTCTGGAAAAGGAAAAAGTGAGGGTGCATTATTAATTATTTATTAAAATGAGAATTATTCTTCAATTTTCCGGAGGTTCCTGTATTTTTCAACCACCGGTAAAATGTATAACGTATGGTCGAAGCCATATTGAAAGGATTAGCGCTCGGAGTTGTGCTTGCACTATCTGTCGGCCCGATCATTTTCACTATTATTAAGCAAAGTATTACGGTTGGCCATAAGGGTGGTTTCAGTTTTGTAGCCGGAGTATGGCTAAGCGATATTATTCTGGTAACACTCAGCAATGTATTTACTGAATGGGTAGCCAGACTACTTGAACATCAAAAGACGATCGGTTATGCAGGAAGCAGTTTCCTGATAGCCATGGGCGTCTATTTTTTCTTTTTTAAAAAAGTGCAAATAAGATCGACCGGGAACCTTGAACACGCCGAACATCTAAGTTTTTATGAAATGGCGAGGATTTTTGTCTCCGGGTTTATCATAAATACACTCAATCCGGGTGTTCTGATTTTCTGGCTTGGCAATGCTACCGTTCTTTCGTTAACGCATACGCTTAAACAAAGAATTATTATATTTTCAGTTTGTCTTTTGATTAATATGGGCGCAGATGTAGGCAAGGTGATGATGGCGGGTAATTTACGCAAGAAGCTGACGGTTCATAATCTTTCCATCATAAATAAAATATCCGGTGCTATCCTGGTGGTTTTTGGGATGGCATTATTATATGGAGTGATTTTTCTTGAACACAGACCGAAATGAATAATGGGTAGCTTTGTTTTAATTATGAAGAAAATCATAACGGCTATATTTTTTCTGGTACCCTTGATCTGCCTTTCACAAACAGATGTTTTGATTCTTCAGAAAAACGGGAAAAATATTAAAACATATGCACCGGGTGAGCCAATCATGATTCATACTGTATATGATCAGTGGCTTGGCGGAACACTGACAGATTTAAAAAACGATAGCGTTTATATTAATAATATTCCTTTCCATGTTAATGAGGTTGACGGATTACGAAAGGATTTTTCGAAATTGCATCTGCAAAACGCCGGAACAATCCTGATCATTGCGGGGGTTGGCGTACTTGCTTTAAATGTAATCAATGGTTTGTATACCAACGAGTCGGCAGGTACCTGGATCAAAGCCTCCGGATATATCACAGCCGGCGCGTTTATAATTGCAGGAATTTTAATGCGTTCTGCAAGATTTAAAAATTATCCGATTGGTAAAAAATATACTTTGCACTATCTGAATCTTCGGCCGAAAAGTATATCGACCGGCAACCATTCGAATACAACCGAACCTGCAAAGCAACCCGATGCCCATTAAAACGAAAGGAATTGTTCCAAGAACCTGGAGATGGATCAAACGAATCTTTCTATTTTTATTGTTTCTGCAATTTTTTTACATCCTGATCTTAAAATGGATTAATCCGCCTTTTACGCTTACCCAGCTCAGCAGTCTTTTTCATGGATATGGTTTGAAAAGGAATTATGTTTCGATGGATGCGATTTCTCCATATGCAAAACTGGCTGTAATAGCTTCGGAAGACCAGCTTTTCCCCGATCATGATGGGTTTGATTTCAAATCCATCGAGAAAGCAATGAAACATAATCAGAAGAGCAAATCGCTTCATGGAGCCAGCACTATTTCCCAGCAGGTGGCTAAAAATGTTTTTTTGTGGCAGGGCAGAAGCTGGATGAGGAAAGCATTAGAGGCATATTTTACTTTTATGATTGAATCCGTATGGGGAAAGAAAAGAATTCTTCAGATGTATTTAAATGTAAGTGAAATGGGAAAAGGTGTTTTTGGAATAGATGCAGCGGCGCAGCATTATTTTAATAAACGTGCAAAAACATTAACACGAAGCGAATCAGCTATGATTGCCGGCTGCCTGCCTAACCCGAAATTATTTACTATCAAACCACTCTCCAGGCATGTAGCCGCTCGTTATCCCTGGATAATTAATCAGATGTATCATCTGCAGGATGACCCGGATATTATTAAGCTTTTGCAGTAATTATCAATTATTAATTATAAATGGTTTTTGTGAAAAGACTTATGTTGATAGTTCCTCTTCATTAATAATTAATCATTGATAATTAACAATTGATATCGCTTTCTCTAACCTTTCTTCATAATTTCCGGAAATATCGAACCAGGGTGTCGATTGATTAATCATCAGATCCTTGTACATATGATACAGCCGTTCCCTCGATTCGAGATCCGGGTATTCACGTAATTCATCTGCAACCCAGGGCAGGTCTGTATTACAAAGCAGATAAGCATCGTATTTCCTTTTTACGATTTCATTCAGAATAAAAGAATGACATTTTCCAAAAACATATTCACACCATACTTTCATGACATACATGTCCGTGTCGATAAAAACCAGCGGTGATTTTGCTGAAGCCGTTATGCGGTCTTCCTGCTCGAGTTGTCCCCGGGCAATGACAAGTAAATCGTCATAAGTATATGGACGCCCTAATTTCAACAAATACTCCCGTGCATATTCAGGTACCCAATTCGTGTTATACTTTTTTGCAAGTTGTTCGCAAAGTGTACTCTTGCCTGTGGATTCTGGACCGGTGGCCACAATTTTTTTAAGTTGCGGCATGCATGATCTTTTTTCTCCAGGTAATATAGCCCATAACTGCAAGGATCAGAAAAACCAGGTATTGAAAACTGGTAAAGACAAGATGTTTGTAGAAGTTAAGCGGAACAGAAGCCAGATCGGTTATGATCCACCATGTCCAGTTTTCAAGTTTCTTTTTATTCATCAGCCACATGCCGGTGAACGCAGCACCCGAAGTAAAGCTATCTGCAAAGGGAACAGTACTATCGGTAAACCGTCTCAGCAGAAAATATAAAATAGTCCAGCAGACGAAAAAAAAGATCAATGAATTTACCCAGTCTTTTTTGGAGGAAGCCGTAATATGTAAAAGGGATTTACCTTCTGCTTTTCGGGCCCACATCACCCACCCAATGATGCTCATAACTGTATAATAGAAATTTACTGAAGCATCAGCGTAAAGTCCGTGTGTGATATAAAGCCAGATGAAAATTCCTGTACTCACCATGCCGACAGGATAAACCAGGATATTTTCCTTTCGGGAGAAAATTACACTTGCAATGCCGGTAATAACAGCGATAAACTCAAGCCAGGTGGTTTGATGGATGTCGTTGATAAATTGCGATATGATTTGCTGCATTAT
>Ga0206912_1031_pt2 | contig 30576 bp, 30 predicted proteins | sample Alteio_BWOrgHeat_75_FD_152933 | JGI IMG/M metagenome (GOLD analysis project Ga0206912, IMG submission 152933) | Enriched cells from forest soil in Barre Woods Harvard Forest LTER site, Petersham, Massachusetts, United States -... | ecosystem: Environmental > Terrestrial > Soil > Temperate forest >... | reverse complement strand
ACGCCCCATCCGCCAGGCAGGCTTTCCAACCTTCGTATAAACAGGGGCTTAACAATATCAAAGAACCTGAATAATATAAAGGCTATTAGTATATATTGCCAGGCTACAGGCACAAAAAGCAAGCTGATAAACATACCGGCTACCTCGTCTATCACCACCCGATTATGGTCTTTACCCCAGATTGGCTCCACCTTATTACCGCTCCATATACCCAGCGCAATTACTGCAACAGTAATACATACGGAGTAAAAGGGCGCATGGTTGTTATGAAAAAATAAATACCAGGTTATGCAAGCAAAAAAAGCCGCTATAGTTCCAACACCTTTACCTAAGTAACCAATGCCAAAAACCGTAGCGGCCAATTTATGAAACAGCATTATTTTGCTTCAGCTAATTCTTCGTAATAATCCAGCCCCAGGTGGGTTATCAGGTCTTCGCCCATTAAATGGCGCAGGGTGTTTTCTAATTTAATGAGCTGCTTAAATATATCATTTTCCGCAGGTAATCCGGGGGCGGTTTGCGGCGATTTTAAATAAAACGATAACCACTCCTGTATACCACTCAAATTGGCCCTTTTTGCCATATCACTAAATAAGGCCAGGTCAAGCGCTATAGGGGCGGCTAAGATAGAATCGCGGCATAAAAAATTGATCTTGATCTGCATTTTGTAACCTAACCAGCCAAAAATGTCAATATTATCCCAACTCTCTTTGTTATCGCCATGCGGAGGGTAGTAGTTAATGCGTATTTTATGGTAGATGTTTCCATATAACTCCGGGTTATCCTCCGGCTTAAAAATATCTTCCAATACACCCAGTTTAGAAACCTCTTTGGTTTTAAAGTTATCCGGGTCGTCTAATACCAAACCATCGCGGTTACCTAAAATATTATCAGAGAACCAGCCATTAACGCCTAAGGCACGTGCAGCAAGGCCGGGGGCAAGGATAGTTTTCATTAAAGTTTGCCCTGTTTTAAAGTCTTTACCCGCTATAGGGGTTTGTGTTAATTTGGCCAGCTCTATCATTGCCGGAATATCAACAGTTAGGTTTGGCGCGCCATTGGCAAAGGGTATACCTTGTATTAAAGCGGCATACGCGTATATCATACTTGGCGATATGAGCTTGTTATCTTCTCTTAACCCCTGTTCAAATTTCTCCAGTGTGCTATGAACTTCAGAAGCTTCATAGTATATCTCGGTCGATCCGCACCATACTAAAACTATCCTGTCGCAATTGTTTTTGGCTTTAAAATTCTTAATGTCTTCAATTACAGCCTGAGCCAGCTCATAGCGGGTACCGGTTTTAACGTGTGTGCCCGTCAAATTCTTAGCGTAGTTTTTATCAAAAGCGGCCTTCATGGGCACCACAGCTTCCAGCTCTTTTTTTATAGAAAACAATAAATCTTTTTCCAATACTTTAGCCTTTGAAGCGGCTTCGTAAACGTTATCTTCAAACACATCCCATCCGCCAAAAACAATATCGTTCAGGTTGGCCAGTGGCACAAAATCTTTAATTTTTGGACGGCGGTTCTCAGTTCTTTTACCCAAACGAATAGTTCCCATTTGTGTAACGGAACCAAAGGGTTGTGATATTCCCTTTCTTACTGCCTCAACCCCTGCAATTAAAGTAGTTGCTACGGCTCCTAATCCGGGTATTAAAATACCCAATTTCCCTTCGGCTGGTTCTATGTTAGTTTTCATTGTGTAAATTTATAATTATTATATATTCTATAGCCATTCATTTTCTTTATACCATTTAAGCGTTTCGCTTAAACCGTCCTGCAGGTTATATTGCGGATAAAACCCCAGGCCCTGTTTAGCCGGCTCAATGCCGCATGACCAGTTCACAGCGGTAAGTTCGGTTAATTTTTCAATATTTAAAATAGAGGCTTTATTCCTCAAAGAACCTACTTTTTCTGATGCCCGGGCTATTAATTTTACGAAATTTACCGGGAGATGAAATTTAACTGTTTTTACTCCCAATATGTTTTTAGCTGTACGGCCCAATTCGTACCGGTCATAAGTACGGTCATCACATAAGTTATAGGTTTTGGCATCGCCGCCGTATAGCGCTCTTATGCTTGCCTTTGCCAGGTCGGCAACGTATATAAAACTTAACTTTTGCTGCCCGCGGCCAATATAAGGTTCAATACGATTGGTTAATTGCTTAAAGAAAATAAAAATGCCCGTATCGCGGGGGCCGTAAATAGCAGTTGGCCTTAAAATGGTATAATTTATATTAGCTATAGCCTTTAATTTTGTTTCGGCCAATAATTTGCTTTTTCCGTATGCGGTAATGGGGTAGGGGGAAGTTTCTTCGGTGAGCATACCCGTTAATGTGTTAAGCGGGCCAACGGCCGCCAGGCTGCTTATCAAAATAAATTTTTTAAAATTACTGCCCGATGCCTGCGCCGCCAGGGCCAGGTTCGAGGTATATTCTGCATTTACCAAATCATATTCATTCGCAGATATGGCCCGGGTAATACCAGCTGCATGAATAATATAATCATACTGTTTCTCTTCCAGTTCTTTTTTTAAGGATGGCAGGTTGTTAAAGTCGGGGTAAACATATTGTATATCCAGGCCTTTTAAATGAGCAGTATGGCTGCTTTTTCTTACTGCCGCAAACACCTCAAGATTATTTTGTAATGCCTCAATGATCAGATGATATCCAACAAATCCGCTCGCACCGGTTATTAAAACCTTTTCTTTCATATCACTTTCTCATATATCCGAAAGGTCTTATAGGGGTTGCCTTTTATGGCCAATATGGCCTTGTTTATCATGTCGTTATTTTCCAGCGTCCAGCCTGCATCAGCGGTGGTATAGCCTTTTCGCTTATATTCTTTTATAATGGTACCGTACAAACAGGCTTCTATGCCTAATTTACGGTAACCTTCAATTACACCGAGCGCGTATATACGTATCCCGGTTATTTTGCTTTTATTAAATAATAGCTTGAATATTCCTGTAGGTAACAAACGGCCCCTCTTTATAGTTTTAAATATCTCATTATAATCAGGCAAGGCTATACCAAAACCTACAATTTTACCTTCCTGCTCGGCGATCAAACAAAAATCGGGATCAAGTATTAATTTCAGGTCCTTGGCCAAATAATCAAACTCTTCGTCACTTAATGGAACAAAGCCGGTGTTTTTATCCCAGGCGTTGTTATAAACTTCGCGAAGGTTAATTGTTTCCTGCTTAAAATTTTTTAAATTTACCTTACGGATGATAATGTTGCTTCTTTTTAGGCGCTCCTGCAGGGCATCTAATAATCGTACTGATTTATCGTCATAAGCCTGTCCTTTCCAGTTCCAGGCTATCAGGTCAATTTGTTTGGTAAAGCCAAAATTCCCGATCAAGTTAGCGTAATATGGGGCATTATACGTAAACATTAAAACCGGTGGGCTATCAAAACCCTCAATCAGCAACCCGCAAGCTTCATTGGTTGAGAAGTTAACCGGCCCGATAAATTTGTCGGTTACCCCTTTGTTTTCCAGCCACTTGGCAGCTTCATTAAAAAGCAGGTTGGCGGTTTCCTGGTCATTTATACAGTCGAAAAAGCCAAAAAAACCATCATTAACATGGTTGTATTCGTTATGGCTATTATTTAATATGGCTGCTATACGGCCAACTATTTGGTTGCCGTCATAAGCTAAAAAACACTGTAACTGGTTATGTTTATGAAAAGGATGTTTGGTTAACAGGTCCCGTTGGGCTATAAATAGTTCTGGAACATAGTTAGGGTCATCTTGGTACAGGTCATGCGGAAAATCAATAAATGCTGTAAGTTCTTTGGTTGAATTTACGGGTATTATTTTTTTCATTCGGCTGACACGTGTTTATTGGCGGTATATAAAAAATGCGGCTATTTATATAACTTATATAACAGCCGCATTTTTTTATTGGTATTATTATATTCGTTCTTTTACGCCCATTACAACGCCAACATCTTTAAAGGCTTTTGTTATTTTTTCAACAGCCTCGTCAATCTGTGCAAAAGTATGGGTGGCCATTAATGAAAAGCGCAGTAATGATGAATCAGATGGTACGGCAGGCGAAACAACCGGGTTAACAAAAACACCCGAAGATTGCAGATGCTTGGTAACCAGGAAGGTTTTGTCATTATCTCTCACATATATAGGCAAGATAGGGCTTTCGGTTGGGCCGAGGTCAAAACCCTCATCCAGCAAAAGTTTCATAGCGTAATTGGTATTGTCCCAAAGTTTTTGAATACGTTCGGGTTCTGATTCTATAATATCCAGCGCGGCAATTACACTTGCCACAGAACCCGGCGTCATGCTTGCGCTAAACATCAATGAACGTGCGCGGTGTTTCATATAATCAATAGTATCGGCATCGCTGGCAATGAACCCGCCCAATGATGCTAACGATTTGCTGAATGTGCCCATTATCAGGTCAACTTCATCAGTCAAATTAAAATGCGACGCGGTACCGGCGCCTTTATAACCAATAACGCCCAAACTATGCGCGTCGTCAACCATAATATTTGCGCCATACTGATCGGCTATTTCAACAATTTCAGGCAATTTAACAATATCGCCTTCCATGCTGAATATACCATCAACAGCTATTACTTTAACTGCTTCTTCGGGCAGTATGCTTAGTTTTCGCTGCAGGTCTTCCATATCATTATGGGCGTATTTGATCACTTTTGAAAATGACAACCGGCTACCGTCAATTAACGAAGCATGGTCATATTCATCTAATATCAAATAATCGTTGCGGCCTGTAATGCATGATAAAACGCCCAGGTTTACCTGGAACCCTGTACTAAATAATACAGCGGCTTCCTTGCCCACATAAGTAGCTAATCTTTTTTCTAATTCTATATGAATATCAAGTGTACCATTTAAAAACCTTGACCCCGCGCATCCTGTACCATACTTATCAATTGCTTTTTTAGACGCCTCTTTGATCTTTGGGTGATTGGTGAGCCCCAGATAGGAATTTGAACCAAACATTAATACGCGCCTGCCATCTATAATAACTTCGGTGTCCTGTCCGGATTCAATAGGCCTAAAATAAGGATACAATCCCTTCTCCCTGATCATTGCTGCATCCTGGAATTGAGCAATCTTCTCATGTAGTCTTTTAACCATGTATTAACCCTGCTTAATTTTTTTGTAAAAATACCATGAATATGCTTATAACCTATATCTGGTATGTAATTTTTTTAAACATTATCTTTTTTTCCAAAAAGGCAATGATCTTCTCACTCGGCAAATTAATTAAATTTTTTGTTTATTTCGTGCCTATATTTTTCATTTTTTTCAAAAAACTGCTAAAAACATGCTTATTGATAGGTTTTATGTAGTATTTGAGTAAAAATGTTGTGCCAAATATTTAATTAATTATAAATACCCCATATTCGCATTCCCAACTAATTTAAACTGAAAAAAGCCAGGAAAACTGATTGCCTGCTATTTTTGTTTACCAGATCTGACGATCACTCTACCCTATGAAAAAATTGCATTTATTGTTGATAATTAATTTAACATTAATTTTACCTGCTGTTGTTTTTGCCCAAAACCGAGCCGATACTATACCTAACGTTATTACCTTGCGGCAAAGTATATTGTTTGCATTACGCAATCAACCGGCAGTAAAACAAGCAGCTATTGACCAGGCGATAAATGAAAGGGATATAAAGATCGGGTTGTCGGCCTGGCTTCCGCAGCTTAACTCATCTGGCCTGTATGAGCATTATTTTAAAGGCAGCCCGGTTGCTTCTACAACACCAGGTGTAGTATCAAGTATTGATGAATATTCAAGTTTGGGGTTGCAGGCCAGCCAGGTAATATATAATAACGATGTATTACTGGCATCAAAAACCGCTAATTACTCTCGTTTATATTATAAACAAAACACTTTAAGCAGCCAGATCAATGTAGTATCGGATGTTAGTAAGGCTTTTTTTGATGTATTGTTATCGCAAAAACAACTGGCTATTATTAATGACGATATTATAAGGCTGCAAAGAAGCTTAAAAGACGCCTATAACCGGTACCAGGCAGGCGTAGTGGATAAAATAGATTACAAACAGGCAACTATAGCCCTGAATAATGAATTAGCTACACACAAGCAAACCGCCGAAGCCATTAACAGCAAATTCGCCTACCTTAAACAAATAATGGGATTGGACCCCGCAGCTAAAGTAACCTTATCGTATGATTCGACTACCTACGAAAAAGAGGCTTATATTGATACCAACCAAACATTGAATGTAAATAACCGGGTTGAATATCAATTATTGCAAACCGAAAAGAGTTTGAAGGGCCTAAGCATAAATTACTATCGCTGGGGCTTTTTACCGTCGGTATCAGCCACCGGGAATTATAATTTGTCTTATTTGAGCAGCAGGTTCTCTGACCTGTACAGCCAGTCGTACCCGTTGGCTTACGCGGGCTTGTCATTTACGCTGCCTATATTCCAGGGAACCAAACGCCTGCAAAATTTAAGCAAGGCAAAATTACAGGTTGAACGCGCCGACCTGGATATTGTAAATTCGAGAAATACCATCAACACCGAATATATACAGGCGTTGGCAAGCTATAAAAGCAACTATACCAATTGGCAATTACTCAAACAGAATACCGACCTGGCAAAAGATGTATATAATGTAGTGAGTTTGCAATACCGGGAAGGCGTAAAAACCTATTTAGATGTTATTGTAGCACAATCAGATCTTAGGTCGTCTGAACTTAATTACTATAACGCGCTTTTCCAGTTATTATCAAGTAAGATAGACCTGGAAAAAGCATTAGGCACACTCGGTGTTGAACAATGATATTATTATAAATAAGTGAGGTAAAAATAAACAAGCAACAATTACATCCCCGATGAAAAAAAAATATATATTTTGGTTAGTCCCCGTTGCACTATTAGCATGGGTGTCATGTAAAGATAACAAGGCGGCATCAAAGGACGCTGCCCCGCCGCCAACCCCGGTAAGCATAGCTGAAGCCACAAGGGCCGAGGCTATTTATTACGATCAATACCAGGGAACGGTAGTGGCATTAAACACCGTTGAACTGCGCAGCGAGGTAACAGGGTTTATAACAGGGATATATTTTAAGGAGGGTGAGATAGTGCCCAAAGGAAAAAAATTATATGAAATAGATCAGCGTAAATACCTGGCAGCTTATAACCAGGCCGAAGCCAATTTATCAGGCGCCAACGCTTTTTTATTACGGGCGCAGAAAGATGTAGACCGCTATAATATGCTGCTTAAGAACGACGCAATCGCGCGCCAAACGGTCGATCAGGCCGTTGCTACCTATCAATCGAGCAAAAGCCAGGTCGAAATAGCAAAAGCGACTGTCGCGTCCGCTAAAACCGATCTTTCCTATTCAATTATTACAGCCCCGTTTACTGGCCGTATCGGTATTTCGCAGGTTAGGCTTGGCGCCCAGGTTAGCCCCGGCACAACATTATTAAATACCATATCAAGTGAGAACCCGATAGGCGTTGATGTAGTGATCAATGAGCAGGATATTAATCGTTTTTATGCGCTGCAAAAAAGAAGTACCGACACTACCTTTAAGTTGCAATTATCAGACGGGGTTACCACCTATAATAAACCGGGTAAGGTTTTAGCTATTGACAGGGGGGTAAATAATCAAACCGGCACCGTAAAGGTAAGAATACAGTTTACGAATGAGCAAAGTACGCTTAAAGATGGAATGAGCTGCGTATTAAAGGTACTGAACAATGAATCGGGCGACCGTGTTCAGATACCTTATAAAGCAGTAACTGAGCAAATGGGCGAGTTTTTTGTATTTGTTTCGCAGGACACCATCGCCAAACAGCATAAAGTAAAACTGGGCCCGCGTATAGGCAGCAATGTGGTAATACTTGATGGCGTTAACCAGGGCGATAAAGTAGTAACCGATGGTTTTCAGCGCCTGCATGATGGGGGTAAAATTACTTTAAGCAACCCACAGGCAACACAAGCAACAAAATAACCGGGTTTTTATAAAAAGAAAAACAATGATCGCAGATACCTTTATACGAAGACCGGTTACAGCTATTGTTATATCATTAGTAATAGTTATTGTTGGTATAATAGCCATTACCAGTCTGGCAGTGGGGCAATACCCTGAAATTACACCGCCAACCGTTAATATTACAGGTACTTATACCGGCGCCGACGCGTTAACAGTTGAACAAACCGTAGCCACACCGGTAGAGGCCCAGGTAAACGGAACGCCCGGCATGACCTATTTACAAAGTAACAGCACCAGCAACGGCCAAATGACCATGACGGTTAACTTTGAAGTAGGTACCGATATTAATATTGCCGCCCTTGATGTTCAAAACAGGGTAGGAATTGCCACGCCAACTTTGCCGCAGGAAGTTCAGCGACTGGGGTTGACCGTACGTAAACGTAACCCAAGTATTTTAATGTTGGTTGCCATATACTCGCCTAAGGGTACGCACGACGTAACATTTACTGATAACTATTCTAATATTTTTGTTCGCGACGCACTGTTACGTGCTAAAGGCGTGGGCGACGTATTTAGCCGTGCCGATGATTTTAGTATGCGTATATGGCTAAAGCCCGATAAACTGGCCGCGCTGGGGATGACGGCGGGGGATGTTACCGCCGCCCTGCAGGAGCAGAACGCGCAGGTAGCAGCAGGGTCTGTTGGAGCCACACCACAGGAAAAGGGGCAGTCTTTCGAATATACAGTACTTGTGCAGGGCAGATTAACCAAACCAGCTGAATTTGAAAATATTATTGTACGCACCCAGCCGGGTACAGGCGCGGTTGTACATTTAAAGGATGTTGCCCGTGTTGAATTGGGTAAATTCAATTACGCCGGTAATTCATACGTTGATGGTAAACGTGCTTCGTACCTGTTGGTTTACCAGGCGCCCAATAGTAACGCTATTGAAACAGCTCAAAATGTATACGATACCATGAACGAGCTTAAAAAAGGTTTCCCGGCTGATGTTGATTATGTAGTACCGTTCGAGGCCGTAACCGTAGTAAAGGTATCAGTGCATGAAGTTGTAATAACGCTTTTAATTGCGTTGCTGCTGGTTACGATAGTGGTATTCCTGTTTTTGCAAAGCTGGCGCACCACGCTTATACCCGTATTAGCTATACCGGTCTCTATTATAGGTACGTTCATATTTTTTATACCGCTCCATTTCACCATCAATACCTTAACGTTATTTGGTTTTGTACTGGCTATTGGTATTGTGGTTGATGATGCCATTGTGGTAGTTGAGGCCGTACAGCATTATATGGATGAGAAAGGCATGTCGGCTAAAGATGCCACCACACATGCCATGCAGGATATATCCGCGCCTGTTATTGCTATTGCGCTCATATTGGCGGCTGTGTTTGTGCCCGTTGGTTTTATACCGGGCATTGTGGGCAGGTTGTATCAGCAATTTGCTATAACTATTGCTATATCCGTATTAATATCGGCATTCGTAGCTCTTTCATTAACACCCGCGCTATGCTCAATAATGCTAAAGCCGCGTAAACTGGACGAAGGTTCAAAAGGACTCGATAAGTTTTTCTATAAATTTAACTCCTGGTTTGAGCGGGTTACCGGCAAATATAAAAACGGGGTACATAGGGGTATAAAGAACTCGAAATTCATTATAATTATATTGATATGTATCGTTGTTGGTACCATCCTGCTGTTTGGAAAAAAACCTACCGGCTTTATACCAACAGAGGATGAAGGCCGTATTTATATAACCTACGATCTGCCGGAGGCTTCTTCAACCGAACGTACAGTTACCGTCTTACATCAAATGATGGCGGTTTTGGATAGCATTCCCGAAGTGGGCCATTATGCCGCGCTGGGCGGGTTAAACCTGGTGAGTTTCGCCACAAAATCAAACAGCGCAAGCATATTCATGCAGCTTAAACCCTGGGATGAGCGTAAGAAAACATCACCGCAGATAGTAGAATTACTGCAACAAAAACTGGCAAGGTTTAAAGAAGCCAATGTGGTGGTAATTCCGCCGCCGGCAATACCCGGCCTGGGCAGTACGGCAGGTTTCTCGTTTATCCTGGAAGAAAAACAAGCCGGGGGCGATATAAAAAACTTTGAAACCGTATTGAAGAACTTTCTGGCAGAAATTCAAAAAAGGCCCGAGATCGGTACTGCATTTTCATTTTTTACCGCGCGTACGCCTGCCTACCAGTTAGTTATTGACCGGGAAAAAGCAAAACGGCTTGGTGTACAGCTATCTGATATTAATAATTATATGGGCAGCTCTTATATCAATGACCTTACTTTATATGGACGAACATTCCGCGTAGTGGCACAGGCCGATACCAATTATCGTACTAATATTGACAATATAGGGCAGTATTTTGTACGTAACCAGGCGGGTACTATGGTGCCGTTAAGTACGTTAACAACCTATAAGATAGTTGAAAACGCCCCTTTAATATCGCATTTTAACTTGTTCAGGGCGACCGAAATTGATGGGAACCCCAAACCCGGCTATAGCAGCGGCGACGCTTTGAACGCGCTGGAAGAGGTAGCAAACAAATCCCTGCCGCAAGGATATGGCTATGAGTTTGCAGGCCTTAGCCGTGAAGAAAAATTATCAGGCTCAAAAACAATTTACATTTTTGCCTTATCTATCGGCTTTGTGTTCCTATTCCTTGCAGCGTTATATGAAAGCTGGTCTGTACCATTCTCTGTATTATTGGCAGTTCCATTGGGCGCATTTGGGGCCATTTTGTTTTTAACGTTTAACAAGAGCCTTGATAACAACGTATACGCGCAAATAGGCCTGATAACACTCATCGGCCTGGCGGCCAAAAACGCCATCCTGATCGTAGAGTTTGCCAAGGATAGGGTAGACAGGGGCATGGAGCTTGAAAAAGCCACCCTCGAAGCGGTAAGGCTTCGCTTAAGGCCCATCATCATGACATCAATGGCGTTTATATTGGGTGTATTGCCGCTTGTTTTTGCATCAGGCGCAGGGGCCATAGCGCGTAAAACCATAGGGTGGACCGTATTTGGCGGGATGCTTGCGGCTACATCGCTTGCCATATTTATTGTACCGGTATTGTTCTTCCTGATAACCCGTTTTGCTTATGGAAAAAAGAAACTGGCAGAATTGGAGAAAAACTATAAACCCGACCCGGATCACGACCCGCAAGTATAATATTAAAAACGTAAAAAGAGCCTTGATAATACCGAGGCTCTTTTTGTTTGGTACGGTTATTTTATATAGAAAGGAAGTATTTACCCTACAAAATTGCCTGCAAAATAAGCCATAAAATAAAAATGGAATAGTTTTTTTGCGCCAAAATATACTGTCGCATTAATGTCGATTTAGGTGGTAACCCCTCGCTGATAATCAGTTGTTAAGCTATTAACATTTGTTAAGAAGGTATCAGCCGCGCAGGCTGTTCATTCTTCATTTTAATGTTAAAAAATTTACAAAATGGCATACTGGCAGAGTATTTGTTTACGTGGTGTTAATAAATATACATAATCTTTATCTATTTACTAAAAAAACACAACAATGAGAAAGTTAACAAAATTAGCAGCTGCAGCATTAACAGGTGTGGCGCTATTGATTGGAAGCAATGTAAAAGCACAAGCGGTAAAAGCAACGGCCCCAGCCAGTTCATGGCGTTTGGGTGTAGGTTTAGAAGGGGGCATTCCAACAGGTTCGGCTCATGATTTTTCGAATTTTGAATTAGGCGGCACAGCCCGCTTACAGTATGATGCCAGCAGTGACTTTGCCTGGACGCTTACCTCGGGTTACTACAGTATGATGGGTAAGGCCGTTCCTAATGTTAGCGGCACCAATTATGCCAGCTTAGGAATAGTACCGGTAAAATTGGGTATTAAAGCATTCCTGGGATCTGACATTTATTTTGGCGCGGAAGCCGGTGCGGGCTTTGAGTCGCATAACGGAAGCAACACTAAGTTGATCCTGTCACCAGGGTTTGGCTGGGCCAGCAAATCGGTGGATATTGGCGCGCGTTACGAAAACTTTTCGGGCCAGAACAATAGCTACGGTTTAGTTGGTTTGCGTATTGCTTATGGATTTGCCCTGTAATAATTACAGTTATAAAAAAAGCCCCTCTGCACGTGCAGAGGGGCTTTTCTGTTTTAAAAGACTTATTTCAATTTCCCTAAAGCGGCTTTTATTCTTGCCATAGCTTCAACTAACTTTTCTTCGGAAGCGGCGTATGACATACGGATAGATTTTTTATCGCCAAAGGAATCTCCGCCTACGGTTGATACGTGAGCTTCTTCAAGCAGGTAAATGCTTAATTCATCAGCGTCATTAATGGTTTTGCCATTATAACTTTTCCCGAAATAGTGGGTAACATCCGGGAAGAAGTAAAATGCCCCATCGGGTAAATTTACTTTTACGCCATCGATCTCTTTAAGCAATTTGTAAACAATATCGCGGCGTTTTTTAAATGCGTTGCGCATCTCGGTCACGCTATCAAGGCTTCCTTCATAAGCGGCAATACCGGCGCGTTGTGTAATTGATGAAGTACCAGATGTGATCTGGCCCTGCAACTTATCGCAGGCTGTAGCGATTTCCGTGTTTGACGCAGAATAGCCTAAACGCCATCCCGTCATAGCATAGCCCTTTGACCATCCGTTTATAATGATAACACGGTCCTTAATGCTGCTAAACTGTGCAATTGATTCGTGCTTATCTACGAAATTAATGTACTCATATATCTCGTCAGACAGGATATAAACATCCGGGTGTTTTTCAAATACTTTAGCTAATCCTTCCAGCTCGCTTTTGCTGTAAACGCTGCCGGTTGGGTTACAAGGCGACGAGAACATAAACAATTTGGTTTTAGGCGTAATAGCGGCCTCTAATTGTTGGGGCGATATTTTAAAATCCTGGTCAACAGTGGTATCAATAAAAACACTTTTACCTTCCACTAATTTTACAACTTCCGAATAAGATACCCAGTAAGGTGTAGGTATAATAACTTCATCGCCGGGGTTTACCAGGCAAAACAATACATTAGCTATTGATTGCTTGGCGCCGGTTGAAACAACTACCTGGCTAAAATCATAATCCAGCCCGTTCTCATTTTTCAATTTGGCGGCAACAGCCTTTCGCAATTCAGGATAGCCGGCAACAGGGGTATAATAGGTATAATTATCATCCATTGCCTTTTTAGCGGCATCCTTAACATACTTTGGGGTATTAAAATCTGGCTCTCCAAAACTAAGGTTGATCACGTCAACGCCTTTGGCAGCCAATTCGCGGCCCATTTTGGCCATTTTAATAGTAGCCGACTCCGACAGGTTGTTTATCCTGTTACTTAATGCACTCATAAATTGTATTTTTTGTTCTTTCGGCAAATATAGAAAATATGCCGGAAGCAAAAGGCAGAAAGCTGAAAGCCCTTTTAATATTATTTTTCGGCTTAAGTCTTTAACCTTTCTGCATTAATTAGCCTAAATTTGACGCATATTTCAAATGGCTTTGCACAAACAAAGAAAGATCATCCAACTTTCGCTGATAACCGGTGTCGTACTGATGCTGGCAAAGTTTGGCGCTTATTTTTTAACCGGTTCAAATTTTGTACTAACAGATGCTGCCGAGAGCGTGGTTAACGTGCTGGCCAGTTCGTTCGCTTTTTATAGCATATACCTTTCATCGCAGCCAAGAGATGAAAATCATCCTTATGGGCATGGAAAGATTGAATTCTTTTCGGTTTTTATAGAAGGCACGCTGATATTGGTGGCAGGGCTAATCATTATTATTAAATCTGTTTACGGCCTTTTTTATCCCCATGCCCTGCACGATCTGTTAACCGGCGCCTTGATAATTGGAATTACCGGGGCGGTTAACGGCGCCTTAGGTTATTACATGATAAATAAAGGTAAAACGCTGCCATCAATAACTATAGAGGCAGACGGGCGGCACCTGATCACCGATATGATAACCAGCGGGGGCCTGGTTATCGGCTTATTATTGATAAATTTCACTAAATTGATCGTGCTTGACAGCATATTATCTATACTGGTAGGCTCGTATATTATCGTAACGGGTTATAAATTGGTTCGCAGTTCTGTTGGGGGGTTGATGGATGAAACAGATATTAAAGTGGTGACCGACGTAGTAAAAATATTAAATGACAAGCGCCGGGAAGAATGGATAGATATACATAATTTCCGCGCTCAAAAATATGGCAATGATCTCCATATTGACTGCCATCTTACCTTACCTAACTATTTTGATCTGAACCGGGTACATGAGGAAGTATCGCTGGTTGATAAAATGATAAACAATGGGGTTACAAAAACCGAATTGTTTATACATACCGATCCCTGTATACCTGATTGCTGCCATTACTGCAGTATGCCCAATTGCCCAATCAGGTCGGCGCCTAAAATAGAGCATATTGAATGGACAATGGACCGCGTTATCCGCAATAAAAAACACTTCGAATAATGTATCAGTTCAACGTACGTGTTTATGGCCTGCTTATTAATGAGCGCATGGAAATATTGGTTAGCGATGAGCAGGAACAGGGTATGCATTTCACCAAATTTCCGGGCGGTGGTTTGGAATACGGCGAAGGGTTAACAGATGGCCTGAAGCGTGAATTTATAGAGGAGTGTGATGTTGAAATAGAAATACTCGGCCATTTTTATACCACTGATTTTTTTGTAAAATCGGCTTTTAATGATTCGCAGATAGTGAGTATATATTATTTGGTTAAAAACGTATCGCCATTAAATATGGCTATAAAAACAGTTCCTTTTGATTTTGAGGGAGAGGGTGAAGTGCTGCAGGCGTTCCGCTGGTTAAAACTAAGCGGTTTAAAAGAAGATGATTTTACATTCCCGATAGATCAGTATGCGGCAAAACTTTTAATTGGCAGCTTATGAGTTGGGTTGAAAGAGATCTGAAAGTAATATGGCACCCTTATACCCAAATGAAAACCGCGTTGCCCCCGGTGCCTATAGTTAGGGGAGAAGGAGCCTGCCTGTTTGATGAAAATGGCAGGAAATATATAGACGCAGTATCATCATGGTGGGTAAATATACACGGGCATTCGCACCCTTATATCGCTCAAAAGGTAGCAGAACAGTTAACTAAACTGGAGCATGTAATATTCGCGGGCTTTACGCATCCCACGGCGATTGAATTAGCTGAACGTTTGCTTAATATATTGCCAGGCAATCAACAAAAAGCATTTTATTCAGACAACGGCTCAACCGCTGTTGAGGTGGCTATCAAAATGTGTTTACAGTACTGGCATAACAAGGGTGATAAACGCATCAAAATACTCGCTTTTAAAAATGCCTACCACGGCGATACTTTCGGTGCAATGGCTGTAAGCGGCCGCAGCGCTTTTACCGCGGCTTTTGATTCTTTATTATTTGAAGTAGAGTTTATTGACTTGCCTGATAAACACAACATACAAAATCTCATAGCTCAAATCTCAAATCTCAAATCTAATCTGGCCTGTTTCATTTTCGAGCCATTAGTGCAGGGAGCAGGCGGGATGCTGATGTATGAAGCCAAATATTTGAATGAATTAATGGCACATTGCCGTAAAGAAGGCGTATTATTAATTGCCGATGAAATATTTACGGGTTTCGGGCGTACAGGAAAACCTTTTGCCTGCGATCATCTTACCGAACAACCTGATATTATGTGCTTTTCAAAGGGCCTTACCGGCGGTACAATGGCCCTGGGATTAACAACCTGCACCCAACAAATATTCGATGCTTTTTTATCAGACGACCGCTTAAAAACTTTATTTCACGGGCATTCTTTTACAGCAAACCCCGTAGCCTGCTCGGCAGCATTGGCGAGTATGTACCTGTTTTTAGATGACACGACAGAAATTAACATAAAAAGGATAGTAGATCTACATGCCGGGTTTGCGTTAAAAATTAAATCTCATCCCAAAATAAAAACAGTGCGCCAAACCGGCACCATACTGGCAATGGAATGGGAGACGGGAAGCGATACCTCTTATTTTAATTCGCTGCGCGACAGGTTATACCAGTATTTCCTGGATGCCGGTATAATTTTGCGCCCGCTGGGCAATATTATTTACATTTTACCACCGTATTGCGTTACCACCGAAGACTTGAATTACATTTACAGCAAAATTGAGCAGGCGCTTGAAGAAATATAATATGATTGCTGGCTCAAACTATTTCACCACCACCTGCGCCGTATTCCTGCTAAGTTGCTCTAACAATACAGTTTTGCCCATGGTTAAGCTTTTTAAGGTGTCGGCGGCATAATGCCGTGTGGTTACCAGGGTGAGGCCGGTATTGTATTTTACCTTATAATCCTGGTCAATACTGGCCAGGAATTTTTTAAACTTCTCTTCTTTATAATCGAAACAAACGCTAAAACTAAGCGCCGAGGTTTGCATCATGTTTATTTTAACGTGGCTTCGGGCAAACCTGCCAAAAATATCGCTTAAATGATCTTCGGAGATAAAGGAATAATCCCTGGTCGCCAGCGAAAGCAATACCTGGTTTTGTTTAATAATGATAACCGGTTTTTCAAATATATGCGCCGCACTTTCTTTAATTACTGTACCGGACTCGTCTGGGTGATAAAACGACCTTACCAGTAAGGGTATTTTGGCATTTTGCAGTGGCTTAATGGTTTTCGGGTGTATAACCGATGCGCCGTAATAGGTCATTTCAATAGCTTCGGTATAGCTTAATTCATCAAATTTAACGGTATCATCAAAAATTTTAGGGTCGGCGTTAAGTATACCGGGCACATCCTTCCAGGTGGTAACTGATTCGGCCCCCAAACAGGCGCCAAAAATAGACGCAGTATAATCCGACCCCTCGCGGCCCAGCGTGGTTGTAAAATTCTCGGATGTGCCGCCCAGGAAACCCTGTGTAACTACCATGCCTTTTTCCAGCAAGGCAGGGATATCCTTTTGAATACTTTCGCAGGTTTTATCCCATTGTACAATTCCTTCGCGGTAGGTGTTATCCGTATGGATATAGCCGCGCACATCCAGCCATTGGCTTTTTGAACCTTCTTTATTGAGGTAGGCATTAACAATGCGGGTTGATACCAATTCGCCAACCGATACGATCTGGTCATAAATAAAATCATGATCGTTATGCGGCTCGTCCTCGACCATCCAGTCGATTTCTACAAACGTATTGGCTACCTCGTTAAATACCGGGTGCGCGGGTTCAAATAGTTCGGCCAGGATGTTATAATGATATTTTTTGATGTCTTCGTATATGGTTTGTATATCATCGGTTTGCTCAATGTAGGCTTTGGTCAGTTTTTCGAGCGCGTTGGTGGTTTTACCCATTGCCGAAACTATAATGAGCAATTGTTCAGCCTTATATTTACCGACTACCTTGCCCAGGTTAACAATACCTTCCACATCCTTAACCGACGCGCCACCGAATTTAAAAACAAGCATTTATTTAGTATTTTAATAATTGATCTTTTGAAAGGGAAGCGTTTAGCCATCCCTCTTCAATACTTGCCCCGTATTTATTATAAAACCCAATGGCCGGTTCGTTCCAATCTAACACCTGCCATACCACGCCGCTATAACCTTTTTCTTTGGCTTCGGCCAGTATCTGTTCAAACAGTAATTTGCCAATACCTTTGCCGCGCATGGGTTCTGTAACCAGCAGGTCCTCCAAATACATGCGGCAGCCCTTCCAGGTGGAGTAGCGGGTATAATACAACGCGAAACCAACTATTAAACCGTCAACCTGCGCCACAAAAGCTTTCCACACGGGTTTTTCGCCAAAACCAGCATCTTCAAACTCTTTCAAAGTAACGGTTACTTCCTGTGGTGCCCTTTCATACAGCGCCAGTTCATTCACCAATTCCAGCAAACGCACACAATCTTCTTTTACAGCTACGCGTATATTAATCATGTAATCCTTTTATCCTAAAAATCATGGTTCAGACTTAATTATTTTTCCAATGTTTGATCACCCTATCCCCAAAAATGGTGCTGCCAACGCGTATCATATTACTTCCTTGTTCAATGGCCAGTTCATAATCAGCCGACATACCCATCGACAACACATTAAAACTTTCTTCCTTCCTGAAAAAGCTTTGTTTAATGCCGTCAAAAAATATTTTCAGTTCGTGAAACTCATCTTTTAACTGCTTTTCTTTATCGGTATTGGTGGCAATGCCCATTAAACCCCTTATGCGGATATTTTTTAACGCGGCAAACGCTTCAGACCGTAATAACTCTATTGCCTCGTCAAAACCTAATCCATACTTAGTTTCTTCGTCAGCAATATATATTTGTAACAGGCAATCAATAACCCGTTTGTTTTTTTCGGCCTGTTTGTTTATTTCCTGTAACAGCTTCAAACTATCAACCGATTGTACCAGGCTGATAAATGGGGCAATGTATTTTACCTTGTTACTTTGCAGGTGGCCAATTTGGTGCCATTGTATATCCTTAGGTAATTGTTCATATTTCTCAACCATTTCCTGTACCGTATTTTCGCCAAACAATCGCTGGCCGGCATCATAGGCTTCTTGTATATCAGTAACCGTTTTAGTTTTAGATACCGCTATTAAAGTTACCTTTTTTAGAATAGTTTCGTTTTTTAGGTGTTTGATGTTATCTGCAATGCTCATTTATCCGTAATTTCGCTCAATTAAACCGCTAAATTACAGAATGCGTAAACATATTATCCTGTTTTTTTCAGCTTTGCTTTTTTTGTTCGCCTGTAACATAGGTAATAATACTAATGGTATTATAAAAGAAGATGAAATGGTTAACCTGTTAACCGATATCCATATCGTTGACGGCACCCTGTCTTTACAGCCCGGGGGCGACAGCTTATATAAATATGGTACGGGCAGGTATTTGCTGCTATTTAAACAATATCATACCGATTCGGCACAATTTAAACGGAGCATGAAATATTATAGCACGCAAACCGATGTTTTGCTGGAGATGTATGACCAGGTGAATAAAAATTTGCAGGCTAAAACCGATTCATTGAACAAAGCAATAGCCGCGGAAGCGGTGAAGAAAGCAGCCGAAGAGAAAAAAGCGCAGGAGAAAGCAGCCAAATTGCACGCGGATTCAATTAAGAAAGGCCTGTTTAAAGACTCGCTTCAAATAAATGCACAAACCGGTAAGAAACAGCCGAAAGTGCAAAAGAAAAACATTGACAAAAATGCTATACCCTAAAAATAGTATTGATAAGCTGGGGTTTACCGAGGTAAAGGAATTAATTAAAGCGCATTGCCTGAGTATTATGGGCCAGCAGATGGTTGACAAGATACAGGTAATGAGCAATTACGAGCAGATCAGCAAGTTTTTGAACCAGGCCCATGAGTTTAAAAATATTTTGCAAAATGATGCCGCCCTGCCTATCCATCATTTTTTTGATGTCAGATCATTAGCCAATAAGACAAGGCTGGAAGGCGCGTTTTTAACGGAAGAGGAATTTTTCCAGGTACAAACATCGTTGGCTACCGTATTCGCGGTTATCGCTTATTTTAATGAGCGCGAGGGGCAGTAGCCCAACCTGGAGGCGCTGTTTGAACATTTGCCTATTGAAAAGGCTATTATAAAAAAAATAGAACAGGTAATTGACGATAAAGGAAAAATAAAACCAAATGCCTCGCGCGAACTGGCGGATATTTCTGCCGGCATAGCCAAAGCCGAACAGGAAGCGCGCCGGAAAATAGACCAGGTATTTAAAAACGCGGCATCAAATGGCTGGACGGCAGACGGATCATTAACGGTGCGTGACGGGCGCTTATGTATCCCATTATTAGCCGAAAACAAGCGTAAACTGAAGGGCTTTATTCATGATGAATCTTCTTCAGGGCAAACCGTTTACATGGAGCCGGAAGAAGTTTTTACACTAAATAACCGTGTGCGTGACCTGGAGTTTGAGCGCAGGCGCGAGATCATAAAAATATTAATTGCTTTAACCGATGAATTAAGGCCATACGCGCCGCTTTTACTATCGTACCACAGCCTGTTGACCAAACTTGATTTTGTGCGCGCCAAGGCGCTGTTTGCTATTGATATTGAGGGCGAAATGCCGCAGGTGGTTAACGAAGCCCGGTTGAAACTGGTAAACGCGCGCCACCCGCTGCTGTTTTTAAACTTTAAAAAAGAGCATAAAACAGTAGTGCCGTTAAACCTGCAAATTGATGAACGTAACCGCGTAATAGTTGTATCAGGGCCCAACGCGGGTGGTAAATCGGTTTGTATGAAAACTGTTGGCCTGTTGCAGCTCATGGTGCAGGCAGGTTTGTTAATTCCGGCTGATGAGGCCAGCGAGGTGGGCGTATTCAGGCAGTTTTTTGTTGATATTGGCGATGACCAGTCTATCGAGAGCGACCTGAGTACTTATAGCGCGCACCTGTCGAAAATGAAAAACTTTGTAGAGCAGGCTAATGCTAAATCATTGGTATTGATAGACGAGTTTGGTACAGGCACCGATCCGCAATTTGGAGGACCGATAGCTGAGGCTGTGTTAGAATCATTGAACCATAAAAAGGTTAAAGGAATGGTAACTACCCACTATTCGAACCTTAAAATTTTTGCCGGAAATACCGAAGGGATAGAAAACGCGTCCATGCTGTTTAATAATGTTGAAATGCTGCCGCTTTATATATTAGAAGTAGGTAAACCAGGCAGTTCGTACGCGTTCGAGATAGCGCAAAAAATAGGATTGCCCCAGCAGGTGCTTAACCTCGCCCGAAACAAAATAAGCGCCGGGCAAAAAAGTGTTGATACTTTATTGGTTGGTTTGGAACGTGAAAAGAAAGAAATACTGGATACCCGCGTTAAACTGGAAAAACAGCAACAGCAGGTAAACGCGCTTTTAGCCGAAAATGAAAAACTAAAAAGTTATCTCGAAGAAAATAAAAAAGCGCTGATCAGGGAGGCTAAGGAGCAGGCTAAAAATATTATTTTGGATGCCAATAAGCTGGTTGAAAACACCATAGCCGAAATAAAAAGCAATAATGCCGATAAAGAAAAAACTAAAGATCTGCGCGAAAACCTGAACCGGGAACTGCAAAAAAATACCGTTAAACCGGATATTATTAAGCAGGCAGTAACCGAAGAAGAACTAAAACCGGGCGATTGGGTAAAGTTAACCGACTCTGAAACTACCGGGCAGGTAATTGAAATAGCAAGGGATAATGTTATAATAGCTATTGGCGACTTGCGGACGGTTGCTAAGAAAAAGCGAGTTCAAAAGGTGGCTAAGTCGGCGGTCCCTAAAGAGGTGAGGAGAAACTTTAACAGCCATACCAGTGACCTGGCCGGTTTTAACCCGGAAATTGATGTACGCGGAATGCGTACCGAAGACGCGTTGGCAGCCATTGACCGGTTATTGGACCGTGCGCTGATGATGGGTTTTGGTAATTTAAAGATACTGCATGGCAGGGGCGATGGCATACTGCGCAAAATGATACGTCAATACCTCAAAAAATACGACCAGGTAGACCACATGGAAGATGAACATGCCGACAGGGGCGGGGATGGGATTACTTATGTTTACCTGAAATAATCTACCCCTCTTGTCATCTCGAACATAGTGAGAGATCTATACACGCACAAATCCGAACAAGTGTATAGATTTCTTTTTTTAGTCGAAATGAAGATGGTTTTTCAGGTCTCCACATGGTATACCTCATCATCTTCAGTACTTTGCTGCGGTTTTGATTTCTCATTCTTGTTGTTGTCAGATGCTTTGGCTATAGCTTTATCGTAAGCTGATCCGCCTTTTTTTTCCTTTTGTTTGGAATGATTATCCCTGTCATTCGCCAACTTATCGTTTTTGTATAACATAACCTTTGTTTAATTGGTAATAATATAATGCACAGTTTTTATAATTGTTTTGGTGTGCTTATGATTTTGTAATTTTATCCGCATTAATGTATAATACATGAATAAAATTTTTAGCAACGCGGATGAAGCCATCCATGACATTAAAGATGGTATGACACTTATGCTGGGTGGTTTCGGCCTATGCGGCCTGCCCGAAAACTGCATTACCGCGCTGGTAAAAAAAGGGGTAAAGGGGCTTACCTGCATCTCGAATAATGCAGGGGTTGACGATTTTGGTATCGGGTTAATGCTGAAACAGCGCCAGGTTAAAAAAATGATATCATCCTATGTTGGCGAAAATGCCGAATTTGAACGGCAGCTGCTTAGCGGCGAATTGGAAGTTGAACTAATACCTCAAGGCACCTTAGCAACACGTTGTATGGCAGCAGGTTATGGTATGCCGGCTATTTTTACTCCGGCAGGCATAGGCACCGAAGTGGCTGAAGGAAAAGAGACCCGTAACTTTAATGGCAAAGATTATTTAATGGAACTGGCATTTGATGCCGATTTCTCCATTGTGAAAGCATGGAGGGGGGATACAATGGGCAACCTGGTATACCATTCCACCGCGCGTAACTTTAACCCGGTTATGGCTATGGCAGGTAAAATTACTATTGCAGAGGTAGAAGAACTGGTAGAACCGGGCGAACTGGACCCGGATCATATACATACGCCGGGGATATATGTGCATAGAATTTTTCAGGGTAAAGATTACGAGAAGCGAATTGAACAACGAACGGTAAGACGCAAGTAATTTGAAAATGTGCTTATTTGAAAATTTGAAAATGAACTTATGAGGGATGATAAAGAAAACATTATTGTCAAGTTAACTTTTGAGTTTGCTCTTGATATAATAGAGTTTGCTGAAGAATTGGAAAATCAAAGGAAATATGTTGTAGCAAAACAAATTTTAAAATCAGGTACGTCAATTGGTGCGAATGTTCGTGAAGCTCAAAATGCTGAAAGCAAAAATGACTTTATTCATAAATTGAAATAGCAGCTAAAGAAGCAGATGAGACAGAGTACTTTTTGCTGCTTTGTAAATTTTCAAAATCATACCCTTTTAATGAAGAGTTGTTAAATAAGTTGATAGTTATAAATAAGATATTGTCTAAAATTATATCAAGTTCAAAAATCAAATAATTTTCAAATCAGCACATTTTCAAATCTTCAAATTATAAAATGTTAGATAAGGAAGGAATAGCAAAACGCATTGCTAAAGAAATAAAAGACGGTTACTATGTTAATTTGGGTATTGGCATTCCAACCTTATGCGCAAATTATATCCCTGATAGTATGGATGTGGTGCTACAATCAGAAAACGGGTTACTGGGTATGGGGCCATTCCCTTTTGAGGGGGAGGAAAATGCCGATATAATTAACGCAGGGAAGCAAACTATTACCATGTTGCCGGGTTCGGCTATATTTGATTCGGCTATGAGTTTTGGTATGATACGGGCGCGGAAAGTAAACCTTACCATATTGGGGGCGATGGAAGTATCTGAAAATGGTGATATAGCTAACTGGAAAATACCCGGAAAAATGGTAAAAGGCATGGGCGGTGCGATGGACCTCGTGGCATCGGCCGAAAATATTATTGTTGCCATGCAGCACGTTAATAAAGCCGGCGAATCAAAATTATTACCCAAATGTACCCTGCCGCTAACCGGCATCAACTGTGTTAAAAAAATTGTAACCGAGCTGGCCGTGCTTGATGTATTGCCCGGCGGTGGATTTAAACTACTGGAACGCGCACCGGGAGTAAGCGTGGAAGAAATAAAAGACGCAACGGCAGGTAAACTGATAATTGAGGGCGATGTGCCGGAGATGGAGATAGACTAATTACCTACCCAGCTTACCCGACCAACTCATATTAAGAAACTTCCACCCATTAGCTGTATGTTGAACCGTTGCGGTTAAATAACCTTCATAAACGGTCGTTTTATTATTATTATCGGTTATATCCTCATGGTAATTGGCCGCCATTATAGCAAATTCAGGAGTAAGCGGCTCCACACGAATAGCCGACCAATGCAGGTTTATACTGCGCAATTGCTTCATTAATGTTTCTTTTACAAATGATTCGGCAGTTTTATAGTCGGGTAGGGCTAAAAACCCGTCATTTGCCATAAAGAAATGTGGTGAGTTTTCAAAATGATCCAGCCAGGCAATCGGCCCCCTTGTTGAAACATCTTTCGCAGTTATAGCTGCTAATTGCAGAACGCTGTCTTTTACGGTCGCTGCTTGTTCGGTTGTTAATGTTGTAGTATTTTGCTTGCAGGAAATAAACGACCCCATAATTAAGGCGGCAATAAACAGTTTGAGTAATTTATGCATGATCATTCTTTTAACTAAATTACAAAGAACTATCTAATAATCAACTCAATACTTTTTCCCTTAATTCCCCTGATATTTCCTCGGTAATAGCTAATATATTTTCGGCGGTATTACTGTTGTTGATGATAATTTTATGGCATTCATCTTTATAAGGCAGCAGGAACTCCTCATAAGCAGGCACAACGTGGTTTATCCATTTGTACATTACATCTTCGTTGGAGTAGCCCCGCTCTATCAGGTCACGCTTTAAACGGCGTTCAAGCGCGATATGCTCGTCGGCATCCACAAAAATTTTCATATCAAGCAGGCTGGCTATTTTCTTAAAATGAAAAATGAATAAACCTTCAATTATTAATATCGGCGCCGGTTTTATCTCTAATAATTGGGGTACAACATTGGGATTGTTAAACGTATATTCTTTTTTATAAATAACTTCGCCTTTAAGTAATTTATCAACATCATTTTCAAATAGCGCCTGGTCAATAGTAGCGGGGATATCAAAATTATACAGCTTATTTTCTTCGGCCGTCATATTATGGGCCACCGGGATATAATAATCATCCTGCGATACCAGGCAAACTTCATCGGCGGCAAAATGATCAAGAAAACGGTTTAAAAAAAATGTTTTACCCGAGCCGCTGCCGCCGGCAATACCTATGATATAGGGTTTATTCATTCGGGCTGCCGTAGCTTATGTTTACATGTACACGCTTATCCAAAGCGCCTATTGATTCGGCAACATTTTTTGTCATAATGATGATAACATCTTTAGTGGCTTCATTATCATTAAAACCTCCAACTACTTTAGCAAAAGTGGTACGGTTGGTCATGGGGTTGGTTATTTTTATAACCGTACCCACAGGCGCAGTGCGGTGCAGCACCAGTTTTTTATTGGGGTCGAGGCTGGCATCGTCTATCCATGTGGCTACACCATTTTCGGCTTTTTCATATAAACCATAACGGTTCCTGTTAATTTTAGGGTCAATGTTGCTGCTATCCTGTGTAGAAACATACGATGTAGAGTCGCGCTTGGCCACCGGACGCGCAACTGGTGGCGGTACAATGGCCGAGTCTTGTTTTACCTGGATAAGCTGCCCCGCAACCAGGGTGGTTGATGTTAAGCCGTTAAGTTTAGTGATATCGTCAACCGTCGAATTAAACCGTTTGGCTATAGAATAAAGCGTTTCCCCGGCCGATACCTTGTATTCTGTTGTGCCGTTTGTTGAATTACCCGGCTTTTGTGGTTCAGGCTTGCTTTGTTGTGTATAGGCAGGTTTTGTCGATTCCAAAAAGGGTCTGTCGGTAGGTACTTTAACAATGGCGCCGATAATTAAAGGCGCGTTTTTATTAAATTGTATAATAACGTTTGGTTTTATATTATAACGACGCCCTATGGAGAAATAATTATCTTTCGGGTCCAGTTTATGCAATATCACTTTTTTCCCGTCAAGGTTCTCGATGCCGATAGAATCTAATACTATAGGTTTAGCAAAAATTGATACAGAAAATGTTAATAAGGCCGTAATTAATAATAATGTTTTTAATTTCATAATAAATTCTTAGTCACCAAATTACAGGTTTAAAACCTTTAATTCCGATTTGTTTTTTATATAAATTAACGAGTTTTTATAAATTATAAACGACTCCGGCTGTAGTTTTTGTATACCGGCATTTAATAAATCGTCGTAAACAATAACGCCATCGTCAATTATATACAAGTGTTGTTTTAATTGTTCTGCTTTTAACGAGTGCAAAGATACAATTCTCAAATTATTGTGTTCAAAGTAATGTATAATGTCGCCGTACGGTTCAACCGGCAGAATTTGTTTTAAACGAGGTGAGGGTAGTATCTGCGGCACTTCGATATAGTTTTCCGGTTCCGTATCTATAGCCAGTTCATAGGGCCTTATAGCTGTACCCGTTTTAATATCGGCTACAAACAACTTTTTAGGTTGTATTTGAACGCTGTAAACTACCGGGCCATTTATGGTTAAATGATCAAAGGCGTAAGTGTAATTGCTCCAGCAAATTGTTGCTTTGTTATCAACGGCAATAATATCTTTGTGTACAGGCGCGCCTTCTGATTGGTAATTATGAAGCAATAGTATGCCATTATAAGCCGCCTCTATGCCGGTTAGCCATCTTTCGGGTGTAGTAAAGCCTGTAAAGTTGGGTTTTCCGCTTAAAAGGTTTACAGACGCGAACGAAACTTTTTTATCTGCGGTATCCCTGATCTCCAGGAAAATAGTTTCGCTTAAACTATCAATTTCCATGCGCCATATAACACCGGGAAAAGTCTCATTAATGAAAGGTAACAGCATTTTCATAAATTATGCAAATATGCTATTAAAATCAAAAAGGTACCTGCTATGGTATTAATACCTAAACCCAAAAGTTACAAACACATTATTATTTGTTGCATTTATATTAGCGGATGGGGTTAGCGCGCCAATAGTATAGGGTGTTAGGGTTTGTTGTCCGTTTATATGCAGATAAGCGACATCAACATAATAACTGCCAACACGGTAGCCTAAACCTGCTGATACAGTTTTTGTTGAACTGCTATTGGTTTTTAAAGCGCTGCCCTGTATACCGTAACCACCGCGTAAAGCAATGTTATTGGTTACTTTTATCTCAGCACCTGCATGAACGTTAACAGCTGCCTGGTAGTTAGTTTTTATGATGCCGTTATCATAAGTATCGTCATAATTATCATTACTGCTTATATAAGTGGTACTGTAATCAATATATTCAACATCGCCGGTTATAAAGCCGTACTGGTTAAAAAATATAGATAACCCGCCCGCGGCTTTAAAAGGAGTACGCATATTATAAGCTAAAGGGTAATTGGTTGGACCATTGGAATATTTATTCCCATTACTAAAACTAGAGGATAAAGCTTCGCTATAAGAATCATTAACCGTAATATAGGTGGGGGTGGTTATTACTGCGCCCACACGTACGTTTTCAAGCAGTTTATATATAACACCCAACTTGGCGTTAAACCCGTCGCCTTTGGTATCCTGGGTTTGTGAATAAGTAGAATTAAAGTTCCTGTTAATAGTTACACCATTTTCTACTATAGAAGCTATCCCTGTTTCGGTAAAATTGTTTACAGATGTATATCGTAAATTAGGAATACCTATGCTAAAACCCAAATATAACCGGTTACTGTAATTTGCGCCCAATGAAAGATCGAATTCTGTTTGCCCACCCGACCTGGTGATACTATTAGCCTGGGTTACACCCGGAAAGGCGTTACTTTTATACGTTGGGTTAGTGGTGCCATACAGATCGATCAAATTTTGATCATAGGCCCAGCTTTGCAAGGTCCCGTCGGTTTTGCCATCTGTATTGGCAAGGGCGGCATAATAATCGGTTATAGAGCTATTGTTATTTTTGGCGCTATAATTAATGCTTCTGTAAAAATCGTTCGTACGGTTATAACCCATTCCGAAATTAAGGCTTAGCCACCCTTTACTTTTATCTGTACCGGGCGGGGTGTTTAACCCCGAGTAAAATACAATAGCGATATTATTTAAATTCGGGCTGATTTTTGCGGCATTGGCTGATTGCCCTAAATAATTTGCATTAACGCTTGAAGCATCAAATTCAGGCGTTAGGCTAACCTCCGAACGGGTAAAAAAACCCAAACCCGCGGGATTTCCCGCAACTGAACTCAAATCTCCGCCTATGGCCGTGCCGGCGTTGCCAATTGCTTTTATACGCGATGTAGATCCGGGTTGAAAAGTAGAAAAACGTACTACGTCGTTCGCGTATTGGGCAAAACTGTTATTGGTAATTACTATTAAAGCAATTACATTGAATAGGTATTTCAATCTCATTAGCTATTTCTGTATTAGGGCCTTACCGGCCTGCCACCACCGCCGCTGCCTGAACTACCACCGCCTGAACTGCTTGAAGTATTTGAAGTACTTGGGCTTGACGGTTGCGCACTCTGCACAGATTGTGTTTGAATAACCTGGGGCCTTGGGTTATCGCTTGCCTGGCGTATCGGGCGTGAATTGTTATAGGTATTGGTAGTTGAGTTTGCTGTAACGGAAGTGCCGGGACGGCCGGGGTATATGGTAGCGTTAGCTGTATTGCCACGCAGGCCGGGACTATTTACTATACCCAGCGATGGATTATTGCCTGTATTTGCCCGGCGGAATGTTAGTGGAGGATTACTTCCACCGCCTGTATTAGCCGGACGAGTGGCCTGGTTTCCACTATGGTGCCTTCCGCCGCCGGATAAATAAGCTACATAACCGCCACCATAATCAAAATCGTCATAACCGCCAAAGCCATAATACCCAAAGTCAAATGGCGAGTATACGCCAAAATTGTAAGGCGATTGCTGCACAGGGTCGTACGCGTAATCATATGACTGATCAGTCGCCTGGTTTTCAGAAGGCTTCGATGGTGTATCGGGTGTATAATCTGAGTTGCTAAAGTAAAAATCGTCATCATAATCAAACGGCGAAGAATAACTAAAACGGTTTATGCGCGATGTATAATCGCCATAATAGTAATAATCATTGTCGGGGCTATAGCTATTTTGCCGGTTGGTGGTAACATCGGCATATCCAACCTGGTCGCCGGCTATAGCCTTTGTATAATAAACATCGTCACCGTTATTTTGCGTACCGGCTAATTTACTGGTGACAGAGCAGGAACTCAGCAAGACGATGCTGATAAGAACGATCCCTTTTGAAAGGTTCCTTTTCATGATTTTAGGTATTTGTTTGGTTTTTCCGGTTATGTTTAGTTATTCAACGTTCTAATAACGTATAAATTTATAAATTTGACACAATAATAAGTAATTAAACAGTCAAATTATATTTCACAACAATATGAGTAAAGGCGTTATAAGTAAAGATGAAGATTATTCGCAATGGTATAACGACCTGGTAATAAAAGCCGATATGGCCGAATATTCGCCGGTTAGGGGCTGTATGGTCATTAAACCGTACGGCTATTCCATTTGGGAGAAAATGCAGGCCGTACTGGATAAAATGTTTAAAGATACCGGTCACAGTAATGCCTATTTCCCGCTATTTATCCCAAAATCATTCTTTGCAAAGGAAGCCAGCCACGTGGAAGGTTTTGCCAAAGAATGCGCGGTTGTAACTCATTACCGGTTAAAGAATGATGGAAATGGGAATATCGTGGTGGACGAAGATGCGAAACTGGAAGAGGAGTTAATTATACGTCCTACGTCGGAGACCATTATATGGAATACTTATAAAGGCTGGATACAATCGTACCGCGACCTGCCCATACTGGTTAACCAATGGGCCAATGTGGTGCGGTGGGAAATGCGTACCCGTTTATTTTTACGCACCAGCGAGTTTTTATGGCAGGAGGGGCATACCGCTCACGCCACATCAGAAGAAGCTGTTGCCGAAACCGAGCAAATGTTAAGGATATACGCCGATTTTGCCGAAAACTGGATGGCGCTACCCGTTATAAAAGGTAAAAAAACACCAAACGAGCGTTTTGCCGGCGCATTAGATACCTATTGCATAGAAGCACTAATGCAGGACGGTAAAGCGTTGCAGGCTGGTACCTCGCACTTTTTAGGACAGAATTTCGCCAAAGCATTTGATGTTAAATTTACCAGTAAAGAAAATAAGCTGGATTATGTTTGGGCAACTTCATGGGGGGTATCAACCCGCTTAATAGGAGCATTGATCATGGCGCATTCTGATGATGCTGGTTTGGTATTGCCGCCAAAACTGGCGCCTATACAAGTAGTGGTGGTGCCTATTTACAAACACGAGGAAGAACTGGAAAACATTACAGCTTACGTAAACACGCTCATCAAAGCCTTAAAAGCAAAAGATATCTCGGTGAAATTTGATAACCGCGATACCCATCGCCCCGGTGCCAAGTTTGCTGAATATGAATTGAAGGGCGTACCATTGCGCGTGGCAATAGGCAGCCGTGACATGCAAAACGGAACCGTTGAACTGGCCCGACGTGATACAAAAACAAAAGAGACGGTTAGCCAGGATGGTTTAACAGCCTATATTGAAGCGTTATTAGAAGAAATTCAGCAAAATATTTATAAAAAAGCATTGGCGTTCAGGGCAGAAAATACTGTTGAGGTTGACAGCTACGAAGAATTTAAACGCCTCCTTGACGAAGAGCCTGGATTTTTATCGGCCCACTGGGATGGCACTGCCGAAACCGAACAAAAAATTAAAGATGAAACCAAGGCTACCATACGTTGTATACCTTTGGATAATAAATTGGAAGCGGGCAAGTGTATTTTAACCGGCAAGCCTTCCAGCCAGAGGGTGTTATTTGCGCGGGCGTATTAAAGTATAGTGAGTAGTTGATTGGGTTGACTAAGTGAGTGGTTGTGTTTTGGTGAGTG